>JAEEGL015987871.1_pt1 | contig 41574 bp, 33 predicted proteins | sample 9134231 | NCBI WGS metagenome assembly JAEEGL01 (sample SAMN16246548, study PRJNA631951) | gut metagenome | biome: gut microbiome; feature: rumen; material: fiber-attached | host: Bos | place: Iran: Karaj | collected 2018-10
ACTGGAATACGATGGACGCAACCGTGCAATCAAGCAGTTGATTGAGGTGCTGTTTACTTTGGGTGCTAAAGAAGCCGTATCCGATAGCGAAGAGAAGACACAAAAACAGATGGTGAAAGAAAGCCTCACCACAGCCTTCGACGAACTTTATTCCGACAAGGCACGCAAAAACGCAAGAAATCTCTTTGCATAATGTTTACCTTCGATTATTTGCCCGAGTTTGAGTGTCGAGCACAAAAGTAGGCCAAGAAATATCGTTCGTTTATTGACAACTACAACGCAATTCTTGACGAATTGGAGCGCAACCTTTTCAGCAGTACCCCGCTTGGTGGCAACACTTACAAACACTGTATAGACATTGCCTCGAAAGGCAAAGGCAAAAGCGGTGGGGTAAGGATTATCTCATTCAATGTACAGCAGGCGGAAAGTGATGTAGTAATTACCTTGATGTCTATCTACGATAAGTCTGAGATTAGCAACGTCTCAGACACTTATCTTTGTCAGTTAGTAAAAGAAATCGAAAGCAAGAAGGAAAACTATTATCAATTCATAAACAACTGAAGTGTAACTCGTTACTAGCTGAACTTCTGCTATTTTTGCAATTTTGTCTCGCATCATTGCAAAACGCTGTCGCAGAACCGAAAGTTGACTTTGTAATGATGCGGAGCGCATCCCGAGACAGAAAATTGACCTCGCATCACTGCAAAAGGCTTTCACATAGATGAAAAATGGCTTTGCAATGATACGAAACCACTTTTCAGCACCGTTTCTTACTTTCGCAGTTCGGCAAACATTAATTTTCGTACTTGGAATGTCTTTCTCGCCATTGCGAATATTATTTCTAGTTAGTACTATAATTTTCCCCTACCATTACAGACTTGACATCTCCCACTGCCTCTACACACGGAACATTCAACCCAGCTTCCATCAAATGAGGAACGGCATTCTCCCCGTCCCGCACAAAAGCTGCATTTTCCAGAGCCTCCACATGTTTGACATTTGTCATAATCGCTAGAGTTGTTATTTGAATTGTAGTTACTATAATTTCTGAATGATTCCATTGGTATTGTCACTCCCGAATGTTTACCACCCGCATTTTCATCAAGATTACCGAGAATTCCTTTTGCCCCATTATACATATTGCCGATATAATAAAGTTTCTTTTCCAAGTTCAGAGCCTCAACTATTCCCCAAGTACCTTTCCCTTGGCAAAGGGAGCAGTTTTCTCTACCAGCACCCTGACAAAACATGCATGTTTCATAGTAACTATCAAATCCATACCCTTTTCTTACCCTACCTGTACCATTACAATATAAACAGAGTTTGCTACCCTTTCCGCCACAATAGCTACACCGGTTTATTCGTATCCCTTCGACCCAACCGCTGTTATATACAAACCAAAAAACAAACTGTCCAGAATTCAAAGTTGTTCTATCGGTTTTTACGACTGTTCCCCAATCATTGAAATATTTCGAGTGGCTATATTTTGCATGGATGTCCATATATGCCAGCAATTGTTGCCCCTGTGCATGTGGACGTGCCCCGCCACCAAAGCCTGTGTCTGTAAAACTAGCCCAAGGACAGTTATGACTGATGAATTTTTCTGAAGAGATATCATAGACACCGACTTGAACGTAATATGTATTTGAACCTGACTTTAAAGGTAATGCTTTATAGGGTATGAAAACATCATAATCACTATATGTAGAATTGTCGTATGTTGGTGTTGATTGTTTAGATGCACAAACCTGTCCGTCAATGGTATTATAGCCAGAAATGCCACCATAGAGTTTACCTTTGTTTGCGTCATAAAAATATGCAATAACTTTTATCTGCTTTCCTTTCATTCCACTTACATCAATTTCAGAATGAATTTTCATTCCATTCTCCCCATTCTTATACACTTCGTGTTCAAGCCATGTTTTTTTGACTGTGGCACTTTGTGCATATGTCATTCCCGTTAGCCCTGCAATGAAAGTCATTAGCATCAAAACTATTACTCTTATTTTCATTTTTTTGTGTCGTTTGTTTCTGTCGACTCTTCAGTTTTATAATGATTAAACAGGTATCGGCTTCTGGCCATAGAGCCGGAAGCCGATTCTCTGATAAGGATATGAAAAAGGCGTGAGACCTTCGTTATAAATCCTTATTTCTTAATCAGGTGACTGGTAAATACCTTTGGACAAATAAGGAACGAACAATCCACGCCAACGCGTGAACTTTCAGTTTCTTATTCCCGTCCATCAAGATTACCAGTCTTCGATTAAGGAGAATAAGCACTTCAAGCTCTATGTATCAATACTTTTTTGATATTTTACGACATAATATTCTTCTTTATTTCACGTTGCAAAGATACGAATAATAAATGGAACAATGATAATAATAAAAAAAGTTGTATATTTGCACAAATATTTATTACATTAATTATGAATAGAACATATTGGCTTTCATATGATTTAGGAGTCGGTGGCGACTATGAACATTTGTACCAGTGGTTGGATGACCACGATGCTTTACCGTGTGGAAATAGCGTCGCAATGATACATTATACAACTAATAAAAAAGAGGACGTTGATCAAGCGTTCATAGATGATCTGACTCAAAAGATTAGCCTTAATCCCGGAAATGTCCTTTATATCATTAGAAAGAATGATAGTGGCGAAACTAAAGGTAGATTTATATTTGGGAAAAGAAAATCCTCCCCATGGGAGGGCTATGGAAGCAAGCCATCTGAAATTATTGATGAATGAAGCGTATTATTGTCGATACAGGAGTTTGGTACGCTTGTTTCGATAAAACAGACGATAACCATCATTGCTATAAAAAGATATTGCAGGTTTTGAATAGTAGTGAGATTATTATTCCATTTCCAACATTATATGAAACAATCAATACACGATTTGTCAAAAACACCTATGGGCAAATGACAGGATTGGATGGTTTTATTAGAAATCCACAAAAAGTTTATATTCTAGCTGACGATAAATATAAATCAGAGGCTTTAAGTTTGGTTTTTCAAAATGTTGCAAAAGGCAAAGGATATAGCCTTGTCGATATGATTATAAGACTAATGATAGAAGATGTTAGCTTAGGGGATATCTCTGTTATGACGTTTAATGTGGGTGACTTTTATGGAATACGAAATATTGAAATTATAAATCCTATCAGGTTGTAAATATTTTTCTAAAACCACATTAATTTATTTGTTTCCATCAATCTTTTTATAATAGCTTACGATTGCATGGGAAAACATTCTGTGCTGATAAGCTATATTTTTGTTTACAAATAAAAATGAATCTTTGCAGAAGGAAATACTGCAAATAACATAACATGCGAGATATTCTATTATTTATACTGAATTTCTTTTCGGCTAGGGAATGGGCGACAATCACTATTATTGGCGGGTTTATCTTGTATTGTTTCGTTTCGAGCAAAGAGGTGCAGACAAGCATATGCCAAATTGTCAAGTGCTTCTTCGCTCCCAAAGTCCTACTGCCATTATTGGGCGCATATGTATATCTGTCAGTCTTCACGTTCCTTTTGTACAAACTAGGGCTTTGGTCAACAATCATTCTTCGTGAGACGATACAGTTTTACCTGTTCACATGTGTTGCCCTGCTGTTCAGGTATGTCCAAAAACCAGCGGAATTGGCATCGGGGAAGTACTGGAATGATGCGCTAAGTGTTATGGTTGTCATAGAAATCTATGTCAACGCTTACACGTTTTCTTATTTCGTAGAGTTATTGTTTCAAGTTGTGATACTGATTGCGTGGATGATGGCTAATGCCAACATAATAACCAAAGAAAAAACTCGTGCCCAAGGCTGTTTCAGTGTGGTTTATTATGTTTTCTTGTCGGTTGTATTTATATATAGCGTATGCAGCGTGGTCGTAGCAGGAATAGAGAATTTCTCGTATGAAATGGTGGTCTCCATAGTCTATCCTGTAGTCGGCACGGTACTCTATTACCCATATTTGTATTTGCTCGCCGTGTATGCCGAATATGAGTGGTGGATGATTGTGATAGAACGTTCGGCCAGAGGAGACCAAAACGAATATAAAAGACGACGAAAGGCAGTATTTAGATGCTGCAAACTGAAGCTTTCGAAGATAAGTTTCATCAAGGGCGACTTCAAACCGTTTCTTGCCAACGGCATAGAGGAATTTATTGCTGAGTTGAAGGCTTCTGAAACTAAGTATCAAGGTGTGCGCATCAAATCATAATATCTTTATCATAAAAAGTATTATTCCAATTCGGCTTCGATTTCTTCGATGGAGGGGAGAGAGGAACGGAGGTCGCTGGGGAGGGCTTGACCAAGTTCGTAGTCGGAAACACCGATAGGATAGCTCAGTCTACCACACTCTTTCCCGCCTTGCTCATGCGGGTAGAGACGGGGCTGCTAACAGGGGCTGTGATGTCGGCGGTATTGACCACTTGACGTTGTCCATCAATATTAAACTGGAGAGTTGCACCGTCGCTGCGCACATCGATGGTTACAGGGGCTCCCATCACCAGGGGCAGATTCACATCACCGTGTCCGGCGGGAAATCCGCAGAGCAGAGGGATGTTGTATTTCTCAATATACTGGCGGAGCATAGCCTCAATACTTTCGTATGAGAACTCGCTGCCACAACCATCGAACTCGCCAAGTATCACCCCCTTGCAGCGGTCGAGCACACCGTTCATGGCCAAGATGTTAAACTGGCGGTCGACATTATGCATCGACTCTCCAACTTCCTCAATAAAGAGGATTAAATCACGTCCGAGGGTTGCATCGGCCTGTGTACCAAGATTAGGGGCAAAGGTGCAGATGTTGCCTCCCACCAGGATGCCACTGGCCTGACCTTCTATGTTTTGCGGATGAGCAGGCACCTCGTAGCGAGGCACACGCCCCATCAGCAGGTCGCGCATCAGGGTGCTGGTTGCGTCGGCCCCACCAGCTGCGAGGAACGAACTCATAGTGCCATGCACGCTCATCACCCCGGCACGGGTAAGCAGGCCGTGCAGTGTGGAAATGTCGCTAAAGCCCACCAGCCACTTGGGATGAGCACCCCACTCAGCAAGCGGAATCCGGTCAATCAACTGAATGGAGCCATACCCCCCACGATTGCAAATGATGGCTTTGATGGTAGTGTCGTTCAACGCCCAGCGGATATCGCTCACGCGCTCTTCTACAGTGCCAGCGTAACGCCCTGCGTACACCTTGTCGGCATTGGGGCCAATCACAGGTTCCAATCCCCAACCGCGCAGCACCTCGGCAGTTTTCACAATATTCTCCATAGGCGTGTAGTACGAAGGAGAGATAAGAGCCACACGGTCGCCCGCTTTCAGATAAGCCGGTTTCACACAATTGAGCGCCATGCCATTGAGACTAGGGATATCGACAATATCGTCCTCTTTCTCGCACGAAGCAAACGCGATAACAGTTGCAAGCAACAAAAGTGTTAAAGAAAAACTTTTCATGGTATTAGTTTTATGACACTCTAGTATAACGTATGACTGACTTTTTTCTAAACTTCTCATTGTTGCATTTCTCCGATATGCCGATACAGAGTTCTGTCACCAAACTGCGTATAAACAATGTCAGATCGAACCACTTCAAGGCTAGAAAAATCAGTCCTTTATCAAACTATAGCGACGTGAATTTATAATTATTGGTCATTAACAAAATTACATCGGTTAGACATAAAAGAACTACACCTCATGTATGGCAACTCTGATTACAGATGTTCCAACCGTCCGAACCTGTATCATTCTTTCCATTGCCAATTGGGCAGATTCAACATCCACCACGCCTCTTCGTATCTTAATATCAACAACTAAAACTCTTTCATAGAAACCATCTGATGTATTGACAATATCAGGTCGGAGCGTGATGCCAACCAATTCAGCAGTTCCTATACGAAAACACTCAGATAATTTATGTCTGCAAAAAATAACTATATCTGACTTTGTGACTATCCTGTCTCTTGACTGTTGGTAATACTGCATCAAATAATGACGTCTCTCCTTATTGGTAACAGCATTACGTCCCCCTTTAGTATCTGTCACGAAATTTGTTTTAGCATCATCTAGTTCAGCCGACGAAACGGTTACCACAGCTTCCAATCCCATACCGTTTGCATCTTCTCCTTGTGTGGCAAGCCATGGTATATCGACTGAAGGAATATTCTTATCCTTCAGTATCATGTACACCACGTCCTCTCCTACGGTTCGTTCCTCCATAGAACATCGCATCTCCAATAGATGCTGCCTCATCATCTCCACTATGCGTTCATCCACGGCTGACTTAATCACATTGTATTCTGAGTCAAAGCTATCAATTAAGCCATTCATGCGATGCTGCCATATATTAATTGACAATCGTTCTGTCCCAAGAGAACGAACTGCCACTATACCCGTATCCTCCTCTGTCGCAACAGACATAAACTGTTTTCCGTTCAAGTCCAAACGGCAGATAGGATTAGACTGAGACAACGAAGCTTGACATATCTCAACATTCATAACAGGCACACAATTTAGTAGTATGTCGTTCTTATCTATCACCAATTCATCTGGAGCTCCTACCAGTTCCATTTCCAATTCGAGACATCCATTACTGCGAACCAATTGGACTGGGGTTGCATTCTCTCCCACAACACAATATGCACTCACACAACAACAAATACTGTCATATAGATTTTGTAACGTTGCACACTGCGTAGTACTTTTTGAGAATCGCATTCCTCTCAAAAATGGTGCTACAAGTGGCAGCTTCTCAAACTCATCGACATTTGCCACCTCTAGCATCCTTCCATTTGAGAACAATCTTATCTGGCTACAACCAGCTGCATTGGGGAGATACACTGATAGTCCGTTCAATGACATCAATGATTCTCTTTCTTCTATCTCCAAACGCCAACGTCTCTTTCCTATCTTTTCTACAGTATGGACCTCGACATCATATACTGACACCTCTAACAAAGAAACAAACTGCAATGGAATTTTAGATTGTGAGCCACGCGGTAATACTTGAAAGGAAATACTGGCATCTAACCTTGTAGGCATCTGGTTTTCTAATCCTACCTTATGGGATTTACCCGTCTGCATCATACCTATTGCTGGAATAGGTTGTAATAAGTAACTAGGTATTCCGAGATCGACATAGCGTTCCACCACATCATCCTTAAAACTATCAATATCGTCTCTTATCAAGTCCGTTTGATGAAGGACTGCCCCCAAAAGCAGCCTTGTCAAAGGGTCGTTTTGAAGGTTATAAAACTCTGTATCACTATCACGAGGATCCAACCCTTCTCTTCTCCATACTTCTATTGCCCTATCAAGGAGCTCGTTGACATTTTGTTGGTTTTTCATGGCTACCAAACGTGAATATTAATTATATGCTCAAACTTCTCACTTATTCTTTCTCCAACCAGTCCTGTAATAGTCAAAACGACCATCTTAGAAACCTGCCGATACTCCATATTCACCTTCACCTGTCTTAAGCGAGGTTCGTATCGTTCAATACACTTTTTCAAATCAAGGGCAAACGTTCTCTGACCATTATTGCTTTTGCCTTGTATCTTATACGAGTAAGGACTCTGTACGTCCTCCAAACCTCCATTAGCTGGAGAATACAGCACACCACGCGCCTCGTTGACATTTTCAAAACGGTAGTTCTTTAAGACAAATCCAAAATCAGGATCTGCGCTACACGCACCACGAGGACTACTCACTAACAAATCCAGAAACGAAGCAATAGACGATTTGACATCTGCCTCCTTTCGTATTCCCCGACCTTTATCAATCACTAATGGTATTGATGTATACATATTTATAGACTATGTGACTTAAAAAAGATAACATGATACAATCACATTTTTTACTTTTATCAAGAAAGAATCGCTTTATCGTGAGTTAATGAGAATTTGAAACCGTTTGCTTTGCCCCACCGCGGTTTCTGGGAAAAGCAGTCAGCAAGGACCGCATGATTCCATTCAATAATCTCCAATTCTCTAATTCTTGATATAATAAAAGAATGCAGAATCATCTCATGTCATTATTTTATCATTACTATATATTTATGCTTTAACTTTTATCTTAAGGAATAATTCCATCATACACAATTACATCCTCTTCCTCTGTCTCTACCTTTTCGGGCTCTTCTTCCTCATCAACAGCCTGCCTATAATCAGAAAGATACTGTACCTCAACACTCACACTTTCCAAAATATCATTATTGTTAAATGGGGGAATTGGGGGCAATTTAGGCAATGTCAGATGGGCAACACCTTGTGCAGATAAAAACCATGCTGTCTTCTTTAGCAATAAATAATACTCTTTTGGTGTCTCCGTTCCATCCAGCTCATCCCAATCCATCAACAACATGTCCAGCATAGTATAGTCCATTGTAACATGTCTATCTTTCATAATTCCAGCAATTTCATGCACCATTTGCGAGGCTTGCTGCTGCATTCGGAATAATTCAGCATGAGCACCTACCGTCATACAGGGCGGTATATAAAGCTCTTGAACCTTCCAAGAATCAAACTCTTGAACCAGTTTGGCAATGGGAAAACTATCATCATCCATTTCATCCAAAGTACAAAAGTCATAGGCATAACGGGGCTTGGAGTATAATACCTGGTTCACCTCTTGTTCCACTTCCCCATCTGGATGAACCACAACAAAACAAGCACGTCCTTTAGCATGAGGCTGTTTGCGGGACATCGAATCCCCTGCAATCTGCAGAAAACCTCCTGACTTCGATACTGCCTCTAAGGCAAATACCTGAAGAGACAGAACCTCATCAACAATCGATGTGGTCACATTCAACTCCGCACCTGGTACCAGTCCATAGCCATGTGCAACAACAAGCCTGCGCGTCGCCGCTACCACCGAATCGTGATATTGGTCTTGCGCTTCAAATATAGCTGGGGTTATTTCCATCCCCCTTCTCCATTTTATTTTCTTAAATACATTCATTTGAAATAAGAACTAAAATCTTCAAACTTTTTCAAATCGAGTGTTATAGTCCAATGTTAAGGATTCTCCCAAAACAAATCGCTGGTGCATATCTTTGATACAATAATCCACCTCACAGTCATACGGCAAAAGCCATTGTTCCAAACGGTAAAAGAACTCTTCGTATCTTTCCATTCTTTGTCTATATTCTTCTGAAGAAAGGCCTTCAATGAAAAGATAGTATCTCACTATAGTGTATCGCGACGACTTGCAATTACCAACAACACTTGGCAGCACATCATAAGATATTCCGACATCCAAGATGGCTCCCACACAAAATGCCAATAGCCTAAGATTACCTTTTACCGCATCACCATCCAACAGCAGCCGTGCTAATTTTCGAACCAATGGATCCCGTTCTTTTGTCACATCTATGCCATACAATTCACGAAGCATATTCACCTCCTTCTCACATTCCACTTCTTCTAACACTTGATGAAAAAGCATCTCGTGCTGGGCAAACCATGTGTCAAACGCCTCGAAATAGACAGACAACTGCTCTTTCTGAGCTTTCATCTGTTCTATTTTTTGCTTCATCACATCGGCATCTGTTACATCCTCTCGAAAATATTCCTCTCGAAAGAACATAGCCTCCGGCAACATCTGTAGCAATCCGTCCCGTGACAGTTCTACCGTCCTAGTTGTAGGATCTATCGATAACAAATCCGACGTATACCCTTTGTAGAATCGCCCAGACTTTTTCACTGAATAATCTGCCCATCCGTCAATCTCCAACGGAATCAATAACTCAGCCTTAGTATTGCTTACATTCTGTTGCATTTTATTATCTGATTATTGTTAGCCTTGTTTAAATTCTGACGCAGTCAAAATAAACACATTCACTCTAGTATATAGACTAAGAACGATAACAAAAAAACAAAGACTCCTTTAAACGTTAAACTTTAGACACTACTAATCATCATACCGATTGCGATCGGCCGCCAACTCTACAAAAAACTGTCCTTCCTCCGTTGACACCTGTAGTACATCCCAATACGGAATCCCCAATTGTCGCAACTTCAAATCTTGATACGGGAATTGGCAATCGATGTTCTCGTATGCCAACTGGTTAATGTCCGACTGTAGTCTTGTATACAGTGCTGGCACACTGTCTATATAGTCTGCCACCCGATATTCAGGGCACATGGCCATATAAGACTTATTTTCTCCCTTGGTGACAAGTTTTTCCACAAAACGGGTGTTCCGCAGGTTGATTTCCACCTCATCCGTCTGCAATATGTTTCGTAACAATTGCAGTGTCTCACCCACGGTATTGTCAGCACTCAATCTTTCAGATGCAATCACAGGTTCCCAATCCTCATGTGCCGTACAGTCATCAGCCCAAACGGCAGATTTGTATATTCGTGTGGTAAGGTGCGATCCTTCGTAATTAAACCATTTGCCACACAGCGATGTGAATTCACTGGGGTCTGAATGACCTTCATGTATTATTTTCATCGCCTCTTGAGTTTGGATGGCACCTATAATTGAAGCTATTACTGGCGTTGTCGGCACCCTCCCCACCGAGGTGTTTCTATTGGCCACATCAGCACACGACATACGACTATATATAGTCTCCTTAGTCTGTTCTGGCAGTTCGCACTCATAGCAGTTCACCCCCTTGCGATACACCCTCACCAAGCCCTCTAAATTCTCTATCGAACCATCCACCCATGGCACATTAGCTCGAATACACTGTCGGTTGAGTTGTAGTCTTGCCAAGCGGCTGTCCAAACAGCCAACCACCACATCCACACGTCTATACAATCCCAATCCCACCTCTGTATCCAAGCGTCCCACAATGGGATGCACACGTATTTGGCGATTTATCTCCTTCACCCTACGAGCTGCCACTTCTGACTTATAATAGCCTTTGTCGGCATCCTCTTCACGAAACAATATCGACCGCGTGAGGTTTGAATATTCAATTGTGTCATAGTCTACAATATAAATATTGCCAACGCCAAAGAGTGCAAGGTTTTTCAACACCTCGTTGCCTAAGGCTCCTGCCCCTACGACCAGCACTCGTGCCGCTTTCACACAATCCATTCTAAACCATGAGAGCAAATTGAATACATCTTTACCCCACTCTTTTTCCTGCTTCTCTTCCATAATAAATAAATCGTTTAAAATTTAAGGTTTAAGGTTTAGGCTGACGCATGATTGTTTAATGTTTAAATTTTAAGCTGACGCGATAAACATAAACATTAAACTTTTAACCTTAAACATCATTTAATCTAGAACTGATATGAGAACGACACATTCAGACCCAATGTAAAAATGCGGGTCTTTCCCGACAACATAGTAGGCTGTTCTGGCAGAAAACATCTCCTGTCCCCTTCTACTTCTGGAACATTATTCGCCACTGGGGTCAAGGAATATCGGCAACTACCGCCCAACCCTAGACTGAATCTGTCATCACCCAAAGGAATGCGCACGCCTGCTGCCACTTCGCCCCAAACCACAAAGGGTGCCCCTTTCACCTGCATGTTTATTCCTTCCACACTACCACTACTGAAACCCAATTCATCCACATCGCTGATTGTCACATGCCACTGCTCGTAATACCCACTCTTGGTATATGTACCCGATCCGTAGAAACGTGGTTTGCCCACCTTCAGCGAAAATCGCAGCCCTAGATCACACCATGCCTGAACACCTTGGGAACCATACGAATTTCCCATGTGCAACAACAATGGAACTTCCAAATAGTTCAATCGGACTTCCTCGGTCACACCCTGATAAGTATAAATCAAATCATAGAGATCACCATCTATATCTTCTTGCTGAGATATTGTGTCCATCTGTCCCTCACTATAATATGAGGCTTTTGAGTGGTACATGCTAAACCCTATTCCCGTTTTTATGGCTATAGGCAAGTCTTCCATGGGATAATAGGTATAGGTGGCCTGTAATTGCTGCACACCCAATTGTACAGGTCTCTGCCACTTGTTATCCTTCAAATACTCGTTTTGAAAACGAGCAGTCCCTAATTCCATTCCAAAGGAGAAGAAACTGCTGTTCTGACCCTGCTTCACCTGTTTTGTTTGATGGGTACGCAAAGTGAGACCTTCTATTTGGTTTTCCAAAGCGGCAATAGTAGAATCATTGATAGTCTGCATTTTCTGTAGCTCTTTCTTCAAATTCTCTATCTCCATCCTCATATCATTCAGTTGACGTTCTTTCTGAACCAACCTTTGCTGCACTCGTAGCAAGCTGTCCGACACAGTTTTGTTGTCAGATTTCTGTCCTCGCTTCAGCCGCTCATTCTCTGCCTTGGTGGCATTTTGCTCCTTCTTCAACGTTTCCACCTGTTTCTGTAGCGATGCCACCTGTTGCTCCAACTTGGTCAAGGGGGCATATTCCAGCCTCTCAATTCTGTCCTGACCACCTCCTGGCATTCTCTGAGCTCTAATATAAAGCTGACTGCCTTTGTAGCTTCCTTTGATCTCCACCTGCGCCTGCATGCAGGAGAATACCAAGACTGAAAAAACAAATATGCTAATTATCTTTTTCATATAACAATATTGTTAAAAAGGATTTTATTGATTAAGTAACGGTCAAAAAATAAGGTGTAAAGATAGGTTTGATTAAAGTGTTGATTATTAAATTCGAAACATCTTTAAAATATAAACCTTAAACATTAAACATTACTAAATTACACTTCTATCAAGAATCTTTCTCTATATAGGTAAACCGAGTCTTCCCTATGGTAAACTCACTACCATGGGTCAACCGTATCACTGTGCCAACAGGCAGTGTTCTTCCCTGTTGCGTGACTCCGGCATCCATCACTTTGCAATATGGGAAATCATTCTCAAGATAGAGTTCCACTGCCCTGTCGCTGATATCGGGCGTAGGATCCCAATTCATCTGCAAAACGCAGCTAACCGATTTACCAATAGAAACCTTGTTGAATCCACCCGTCACACTCATCCACTTGTAGATAGCAATATCTCTTTCTTTCACCGAGCCATCTATACGAAGGAAATACTTCTCCGACGCATAGTGAACCACAGCAATCGCCATGCCCAAACCTGCAGCATAAATCATATAGCTAAACATAGAGGTGACAGTCCCTGTAAATACAAACATGACGATAAAACTGAACAATACAGAAACCATTCCACCCAACAGGGCACTTTTCAACTTAACTTCTGTCTTATACCACAGAACTAGCGAGACTGCCAATGCGAAGAACATCCACGGTATCCAGTCTATCCACCAGCAGCTATCTTCCATTCCACCCAACACTACTAGCAACGAACCCAGCATAAAGGCACACCAACCCAGAATGGCACCTACACACGATTTCAAAAGCAATTGTCCTAATACTTTGCCATCAATCTTGCGAAATTCCAACACATAGCTGAATGCCAAAACAATGAAAAAGCCTAAACTAACTCCTGCCTGTAGCCATTGAGATGTCTTTGTCACGATTCGGGCAACAATAGACATCTTCTCATAGTCGTCTATTCCAGCTGAGAATGGATAAAGTTTCTCCGCGATGCTCTGCATGATAGGAGCAAAAAGATTCAACGAGTTAAGCAATCTGAAACAAAGCCACGAAAGCAAGCCTGCCACAAATCCTGCCAAAATCCACTGTAGGAAGTGTGTCGTGTTTTTAGGATCGGACTTACGTTCCTGATTGTAATAGTGGATGCCGGTCTTACACTTGTGACGACCATACTCTGGGCAGCGGTTACGATTCTCGTCCCAACACTCTTTATGAACCACATGCTTACATTTTGTCACCACCATGTCTCCTTCGTTGAATTTGTCTTTACAATAGTAGCAATACTGCTCCTCCAACCCTGACTTGGCGGACGAATAGGGCACCACATACTTTTTTAAGAACCGCTTATATCGGATGGCCGGCACAAGGTACTGTAGCACAACATAGGTGACAGCAAGCAACAGAAGACCCAATATCAGACCTATAAGAATCACCTGCCACGGACTCACATTCCTAGACGATACCCGTATGGGTAATTGGGGGCTGCCCAAGGCATACGCTTTTTCCCCACAGGCAATGGAAACACTATCCTTCCCATTTATCCAAATCTGCATTGTCAGCCGGGAGCCATCGTACAACTTCCCATCTTCATTAAGCAATACCAACCGATAGTCGGCAGACAAAGAATCAAGACTACCCATTATTATTTGTTCCAAGGAATCAAGCGAGAAATCCTTGTAGAACTTACCTTTCTCGTCATCCGCGTTTCCAGTAGAGCACAATGCCATTAACTCATTTTCCAACATTGGGTCAATCCCCCCTTCCGTATCACCTAGATACACACAATGTACAGGGATGTTCTCAATTTCTCTATTCTGAATTCTATCTTCCCAGTCATAATAATCAATACGCATAGTCTGATAGTCCCCCTGACCTCCATAATACTCTCCTTTCGCATTTTTCACTATGCCATCGGTGAACACGAACAAAATATGTTCACAACCATCATTTTTAAAATCAGATATCTCTGTACCTTTATAGTAAGACTGGTCCTCGCCTGACAATTCTTGCAATTTCGACATAATGGACCGGTACAGGTTTTTCTCACCACTTTTTACTGAAAAACCACTCGTAATACGTTCGTTCCAAGAGACTGAGTCGAGCCTATCTGTTTTGGTAACTGTTCCGTTCTCCATAAAGGAAACATATTTCCGAGTATCCGGAAACTCCTTCGAAAGTTTTGTCATTACAGCATGAAGCTCCATCAGCACATTGTCCTTCACTGTAATGCTACGGTCTATCAGAAATAGAATGACCAAATTGTCAGCCATACTTTTCTTATTTCTGATATCCATCAATGTGTCAACCTTGGGTTGGTAACGATTCGATGTACCCAGCTCATTCACCACAAAGGATGCCTTGGAATCCTGTTTGAGGATTTCGGGATGGAATCTCTTTTTACCATCTTGCATTAATTTGAAATTCACTTTGAGCGTGTCAGCCCTAGAAGATGGTTCTATCTTGGTGATTTTTATCTGCATGGGGCATTTCTGCATGGTAGAGCCTTTACCCTGCTGGGCTTGGGCAACCATTGTCCCCAAACATGCGAACAAGACCAGAATGCTAATTCTAAATTTTGAGATTGAAATTCTTGAAATCATATCAGTTTTATGTTTAATGTTCATAGTTTAGTGTTTAGAGTGAGTATAGCCCCTCACCTATCACTATTTTCTAATACGTATGCGACGGGTCCAATCGAGCAAGAGTTTCATAGAGCATACTGCCGCTTCTGAAAGTGGAGGGAAGGGCTCTTGTTTATTTGCTCGTGTGAGAACTAGCATTTCGTTATCTGACCGAAATACCATCACACAGTCAATAGGCTTGTATCCCACATATTTCGAAATGTCGCCGTCCTTCACCTTAGAATCTACAATCAACATGGCAATTGCACCCTCACGCCATTCGGTCACACAGTCGTCAATTACCATATTGGTAAAATTGCCTTTTGTCTCCTTTGTACCCAACAAATAGCCACCAACAGTCTGCTTACCTGCACTATAGTATATAATATTCTCAATAGCATTGATGGCATGACCTCCAAAATAGGCGTTAAATGTTCTCTTGGTACCCTGATGGTTTGCCTGCCACGGATAGTGGTAATAATTCTCCATACTACAAGAAGCATCAGCCACTTCCGTCATGACACCATGACCGTCATCATGTTTGGCTCGCGTGTCTCGGCTCCATTTGTACAATTGTTCTAGAGAGAAGAACCCTGTCTTCAAATCCTCCTTGTTGTTCATGGTACCGTCTGTCTTTGCAGTAAAGACGGCCATCTCCCATTCTGAGGTATTGGTGTCTATGACAAAGGCAGCCAAACGACCAGGGGCATCAGAATAGGTGAGCTGTTTCTGCACCAACAGGTCGTGCGAAGAAAGGAACAGTCCCAATCCTGGGTGTGAGTGCATCCATACGGTGTGGACAAAGTCTCTGTTGGTCGTCTTTGACAACTCTGACAACCGGGCAAAGAGTTTCACTCCAATCTTCAGTCCAAAGTTGAAAGAAAACTCTCCCGGTACAAGATCGTCACCCGGCTCAACAATATCCTCAACCGAGATATTGTATACCTGGCGGGTCTCTCCGTCATATTCCCAGCAACCGACAAAGTAGCACCCCGTCTCATTGGTCTGCTCCGAACTTTCCAACGGTTGTTTGAAAAAGTCGTACATCTTTTTGATTGCCGTATGATGGATGTAGATCCTGTGCACCGCCGTATCGGCAAACACCTGCTGCATATCCATTTCATAGTAGTTGTCAGGCGAACGGCGCACAAAGTCTAGATTACGGACCAACTCGCTTGATATCTCTTCTACTATCTCCAAACTTGAGTCCTGCGTATCTGTATCACCCTGCTTCGATGCCTTCTGTTTTGAATGAGATATCCTCTTCCTAAGCAATAAGAATCCTCCCAACAGCAAACAGATCAATACAGCACCTGCAGCCAACATCCACCAAGGGAATACATCTGTTTGAGATGTGACCTCCTCTTGTTCTGGTTTTGCTACCTCTTTCGGTATCACATTAACTTTTGAAGGACACCGGGCCACAACTCTGAATGCCTCTGAGTTAAAGTTGTAGTAATAAAATTCAACAGACATACAGCTGCTTGAATCAAACCAAGAAGAAGCTGGCGCATACTCTAACTTCCCAGATAATCCCCAATACTGGGGATTAGTCGATTCTGGAAGCATCACATACTGTGTTTGATCCGTGCTACGCATCAGAGTTCGTAAAAACTCATTTGCCGTGTCAATTTTAAAACATATTGAGTTTCCATCAATCGTCGTAGGAACTTCTATTGTCAGCTCTTTCTTAATGCTATCATAAGTAAAACAGACGGTGTCATTAGCGTTTTGGGCACAACACCGACCTCCCCAAAAGAGAAAACCTATCGACACTATCAGAAAACCCTTGACCAGCACCTGCTGCCACTTTGCAAGACCTAACGTTTTCTTTATCGAATATTTCATATTCATGTTTATATTTGACAATTAATAAGTAAATACATTCTTCTATAATTCTAACGGCGGTACTTCACCGGCTTTTTTCAGCATTTTCTTCTCACGTATACGACTACCCACCATTCCTATCACCATTGTTAGCACACCTACTATCACACCTGCCACCAGCAAAATGTCACGTAATTTTACCTTCTCCTTTACTGGCAACTCCTGAATCTTGTTTTGGGTGCTTTTGATTCGACTATATTGCGATGATAGTTCGTCATCTGCCTTGAAATAATCCAAATATGTACTCCTAATCCCATCTACCTCTGCCCACCATCTGTCCGACTTGCTTTTCACCTCTCTAACCGAGTCTGCTTCATTATGTTCGACATGCACCTGGCCTGCAGCTAGAAGGGAATCAAACCGAGGCTGCCATTCAAACAGCAAATCTAGAAGTGAGTCTTGTGTATGTTGCCGTTGGTACTTCTTAACGTTATCCTCAATTCTCTCCCTAAGCTCCTCATATCTTACAACAGCTTCTGAGACCTTCTTATCATCATCCAATAAATCGGAATAATTGTTCCGCAAACGATCCATTTTGTCACCCAATAATTTCAAGGGTACTCTATTCGCCTCATAGTCGTCGGGTGAACTGATTTTGCCACACAACTGCTGTGCTTCTTTGACGCAGCCAGCAAACTTCCCCCGAATGGCTGAAAGCGAATCGGGATCAACAGCATGAGCACTTACCAAATTGGGCAGGCATAACAACAATGCAATAATGCCTATTTTGTATTTTGAAATCATGATGTGTCGTAATAATTAGTGATTGGTGATTGAGCAAAGGTATTGTCTTTTCACGATTCACCCATCACAAATTTCCCTTATTTTATTCTCGCAGCATTTTTTTGGAATCCAACCTTGGCCTTTTCATAAACATAAATGGCATCCTTCACCTGCGGATTCTCTTTCTCCTTATCCGTCATACCGCTTATCTTCGCATCTGCACTTGCCATGATACCTCTTCCCTTCTCTTTATTCTTCTTCACATCTCGACCACTCCGTATAGCATTGACACAATCGTTTAGTCTATTCGCATAATCCTTTAACACTTTTGCCAGACTGTTACTGCTGGGAGGCAATGGATCTCCAATCGGAGGAAATGGTGGGTCTCCTTTAATAATAGTATCCGTCTTTTCAACTTTCCTAGTAGGCCTTGGGCACTGCATTCCGTCAACGATCTCAAAAGTAGAACCAATCGACATCAGCACTTCGCCAATTATTTCGCACTTCTCCGGCATTGATTCATATTCTGCCTGCAAGGCACGATATTGCTCAGCGTACTCCTCTTCGAACTGATTCTTAAACAGCAAACACTCCTTCCGTTTTCGTTGGTCTATCGAGTTCGACACCCGCTCAAAACCCTTGTTGATTGTGTCGTAGAATTGTTTGACAGTATCAAACAAGGCCAAGGTCTCATCTCGGTCGCAAGGATCCACTATGGGTTCTGGCACCACCATATCCACCGCCAACTTGTCTGCCACATATCGGAATATGTATTTCATCTTACCCGATGGGGTCTCTATCGTTTGCACTGGCGTCGCACTACGCATTGTCAGCCGCACAGGCCGTTTCGGGTCTACCACACGAAAACGCATCACCATCGAATCCCTTACACCGAGCAATTCCTCAGCGATGCCATTACTAGCCGCTGATACCATCTCGCAGTTGTAATAGTCAAATGTGGGTGCCAGCCCAAAGGTTATCTTACTCTTAAAGGGTCGCATCATCTTCAGCTTCCCTCTCAGGTTCTGGGACACCGCACGTTTGAGCAGCTGGTCGTCATACGACTTCGTAGGCAGCCACAGCATTTCATACGAACCTCTATTAAGCTTCAACACCAAGGTTATTTCTTGAATATCGATGTCGTACGAGAACGTCATATTCAACTTCGCTGGGTCGACATCGTACTCTGATGACTTCAATTGATACGACTGCTCCACCCGTCCTTCAGACGGAATAGAAACAACCTGAGCATTAGCCTGCATCAGCATACAGACCATCACACACACACCTACAAACAATGTCTTTATTGTCTTCATATTACTTACTATTTAGTGAGGTTTTATGTTGAACGATATTTAATCAATTTGGGCATTATCCTTCATGTCTCTCAATTCATTTATCCATCCTTGAGGCTCGCCCTGCTCTGTGACCCACTTTGCCACCGCGTCGTCCTCGGGGAACGGCGGCACACCTATCTTGGCATGATAGGTGTCATACCGCAGGTAATGGGCAACACGGTCGATATACCACGAGAGGTCGGTATACGAACCGCAGGCATCGGCATTGAGACACACACGACCTGCAAAATCGCCATAATAGCGAATATTGGGATGCCAAGGATGAGGAATCTCTTCTCCTGCCATATTTTGTGTCATAAACTTAAACTCCAACTTGGCATCCATGCTCGGATAGTTGTTGGGAATGTTAATTCGCATGATGAAGCGGTCGGCATAGATAGGACGTTGCAGACCTGCAGCATCTGCCTCTTCCACGCCACAGAAAGAACGAATGTTGTATACTATCTCGTAGACAACAGGCAATTGCGCCAGATTGCGCTTACGCACACGATAGTACACCTCGCCAAATTGGCTGTACTTCTGGGCAATGGAATCCCATTCCCGATACAGACGTGCGTCACGTCCTTTGAATTTGGTATTTTTAAAATTGTCTATATCGCTCATTGTGAATAGAGAGTTAAGAATTGAGGATTCACCATTCACCGTTCAACCGGCAATGGGTTCATAAATCACCGTCAGCGAATCGCCATTTTCGATATTGTAGTCATCCAGATACTGCTCCGTCTTCCCAACTTTAGGATTCAGGATCATCTCTTGGCCATTCTCATCCACCTTACCGAAATAGTAGTTAATCGGGGCACCCGAAGGGTCAACCGAAGGCATGTCAAAAGCACCTATCTGTTTCAACTTCTCCATCAAGGTTCCTAATGAATCCGTAGGGCTTGTCACCTTAAACTTCAGTTTCTTACCTTTGTACGAAAGGTATAAAAAGAATTCTTCTGCCATAATTATTGTATTTTAGTGATTAATAATCGTGATTAATTGATAGATTTAAATAACAATTAAAATAAGGTGTAACAATAATTGAAAATTAAAGGGGATCGTTGTTAAGTTGAAAGGTGAAAAATGAAATCTCGCGGGAGCAATCAAATGAACCGCCCCAGTGAAGTTTCACCTTCCACTTTTCACTTTTCAAACTCATTTTAACTTCCATTTTACTCCTCATTGCTGTATATTATTTTTTTACTCTCACTTAAACTTTAAACATTACTGAATTGAAAGGTGAAAGTTGAAACTTCGCAGTAGCAGGCTGTTTGACACCTCAATAGTTTCAATTTTCACTTTTCAATTCTCATTTTCTTAATAGTCCACCACCACTTTGTCAGTATACGTTTTACCTCTCTGCGTAGTGACAACCACCAGATACATTCCCGGCTGCAATGCCTCGTCGAAATAAGCCACACCTGCCGATGCACGCACGGCAGTCACCTTGGTGCCGTATGCATTATACAACACCGCCTCCACTACGGGGTCATCCTCCTCCGTTAACATCACAGAGAATTTTCCCCTACTTGGATTCGGTTGAGCCACCACCTTGACAGAACTCGAAAACAAGGGAACATGATATGGACCAGACTCACTATAGCACATGTTCAACTTACCAAACTCAATACCTGACACAAGAACTGATATGCGCTTTCCTCTCTGTTCAGATGGTTTGAACTTAAAGAACTGCTTTGTTTCCCCCGGAATATCTACACCGTTGCTCTGCCATTTGTAAAAATACTCAGGAAATCCCTCCTCCCGGGGATAAATCAACATCTTACAGTCATCATAGCCTCTCAATTCCTTTAGCTCAAGTTCTTGAACAGGAGGTTTGCCTATCCCTAGCAATGTCAGATACAGCATCTTTTGAGTACACTGTTCATAATTTTTGGGACCTTCATGGATTCCTGAATCCGTATACGTCCGACCTGCTACTTCCCAATAATATTCGTTACCACATTCCGTCACACTTTCAATCTCCTCCTGAATATGGTTGATGGTTAAATTAAGTTGGTAATAATCTTTGCAACCCGAATCATTTTCAACTGAATCTTCATAAACCCCCGGTACATTATACTCAACGCCACTCCTTGGCCATGTGAATTTTTCACATGCAACTACCGATGTGTCATAATAACGACTACTACCAAGACTCAGAACTAAGTAGACTATGCTGTCGCATCCATTGACGGTAGCATTGCGATATATGTGACTATCCTGAATATTATTAATAACATCTAATTCTTCTCTATAGCTGTACGGTTTTCCATTCCAAAAGTAAGAGTCACAAGCGGATGTCCTAAGAGTATCACCTATCACTGTATGATTAATCTCCAAGTTAAGCCAGACGGTATGAGTACACCCCTCAGCATTTGACGAATCATCAAACATATACCTACCACTTTCAGTATAATAAACTGAATCATGCCAACGATAACGATCACATGCGCTCTGATACTCCTCGCTCGTGGAACTTCTGTTTATCGTCAGATTCAGATGTACCAAGCTGTCACAACCTGCAGAAAAAGGTCTTTCTATGGTATGCGTCGGAGTGGTCGTACTGTTACTATAGGTGATGTTGTCTTGCCATAGAAGTGAGTCACATGCCACTACAGTATCAATACCATGCTTTATTGGCTTAAGAATCAAATGCAACCTATAGTATTTATAACATCCATCGGAGTTGATCTCATCACCACGGAAGGGTCCTCTATATATCTCTGTAGAATCACGATTGGGAATAGCCTCAGAATGATCCCGCAATTGACCATTTAACCACCAGTCGAATGAATTGCATGCTCGCTCTTCGATTATATCATTAAGCAATGGAAAGCGATTTGAATCTGGTACTATAATAACATCAGTTACTGGGCAATGAGCAATTCCAATAATAGTGTCTCGATTATACAGATACTGCCCTTGATTATCATCAAAAATTGTATCCTTCCATCGGTGTCCTGGTAAGCACCACCGATCCGGATAGTATATCGTATCTCCTGTCGGAATGGTCAGATGCAACATGTGAACCTGTTTGGAACAAAGCGCCGTTGATACCGTATCTCGGTAATCACCCGAATTGGTAAGCACCTCCGTTCCACCTGAAGGTTTGTGCCACAAATAGCTACCACACGACACAAGAGTATCTCGTAGCTCAATAATTTCCTTATGAATCTGAAATCTTTTCCAAATCACCTCCCGAACTACGGAAGTACCGCTCGTAGTATCTATGACAGCTATCCTGAGCCAAACAGATACATCTACCCCCGCAAAAGCAACCGAATAAACAGTATCAAATAATACATATGAATTTGAATTCGTGTCTCCTACATACCAAAAACACCAATAAACATAACCATTAGTCGGAGGCAGAGGTCTTGCAAGCGTCACCACCGAACCACTACACGCCACAATATCTGGCCCAATCGTATCATACACATAGTTGACACCCTGCGCATTAGATTGCTTCAACATCGCCCCACATCCTAGCAGGAACATAACAATTAGAAATACTTTTTTCATCATCGTCATTTTTTATTATTATTATTCATTTTCATTTATTCCAAGTAATTCGCACAAGTCAATCAACTCCTTGTCCGAAAGGCTGTTTATATCTTGTTTTATCTTTGCTTTAAGTTTCGTTGCAAATTCATCCCATAGTTTTTCATTTTGACTTGCGCTCTCATCAAACACTCGAGCGGATTTCCTTGTACGCCAAGCTAATAAGCAGTTATAAAACGCATTTACTGCTGATTTATGAGGCATGAGGTCCGTTGCTATATCAAGCGTTCCAGCAATACCAAATAGGTTAATAAAGCTTCCCGGATTGGTTGCTAGATTTATCATCACTACCGAGTCGAGGATGTATTTGGCCTGTGTGGAAGAAATGCCTGTTTTGTCAACCAGTACAGCAATATTTTTGTCGTTATTGAGTTTCTCCCCTCCGTAGATAATGAAGTCAGCAACTCTCTCCGGCACCCCATAATTCTTCAACCTCTCTTTGTTCTCCTTGGTTTGAAATTTTAATTCGAAACCTTGTTTTTTATTAAGACCGAATGCACTGTTTATAGCCACACCAGTTACAGTCCCTGCCACATTTATTTTTAACAAACCATTTTTAGTACTGTGCGTAGCTAATACCGAATCCACTGTTTGTCCCACTTTTGTCTTAGGATCGATCTTTATTTTGCTCAAGATTTCTGGAGGGTTCTTTAGTACATTCTGCACCCCCTTGACAGCCTTGCCGATACCAAAAGATAACCCATATGACAACACCTCTTTACCTGCTGATTTCCAATATACATCCTGTTGGGGACGATTTTCTGAAGCGAAATCACGCATAGCTGTAATGGGTTTCCATTCCTTGAAGTCAATCATTTCTAAAATGCTATTTCTGAATTCATGTGCTTCATATTTAGGATCGGGTTCTGACTTAATTGGAGTAAAGTCCTTAATATACATATGTTCATTACGCACATGTTGAGGCGGATCACTCAATATTGTGTATTCTTGTGAATATAAAAGAGAGATTTGCCTTTTTGCAGTTCTCAGCACATCATACAACTTCTCCCTAAACACAGCCATCTGAATATACCCTTGGAAGTGTTCACTAGTCTGAGGAAAGTAATCCTTTAAATCTTTCCTTTGCATTGGAGTTAAGCTTATGTTGGTTGTACCTGTCATTAGTCGTTTGAAATCTTATAATATCATATTACCATCAATCGATAGTTTTGATCATTCATGCCAATTAGTAGATTTATAGCAAGAACCTGTGTTGTGCCATCTTTGACGAACCTGAGTGCTGATTTATAATCTGGCAAAAGTAATGATGCTGCTTTCCCATTTGCATACATATGAAGAGTTTCATTCCCTGTGAAAGGAACTAAGGTATATCCCTGATCCAGATGTTCAATCAACATATTTCGTCTTAACACTATCTCCTGTTCATCAAGGTATTGGGACTTAACAAGGTGATTCTCTCTGCGAGAAATCATTTCTGCATACTTGCCATACTGTCTTGTTTGCAAAAGTTGTCCTATTTGCTGATAGAAATGAGTGACTATTTCCTTGATACCTTGTATCTCTGTTAAATCAACGCATCCAAACCATCGCGAAACTTCATTATGTGTATGTGCCGAAAATGCTTTTTGACAAAAAGTGAGTGGCGGTGAAGACAATAAATTTTCTTTTGACATAGAAATCGTTGCTATTTCTGACACGGGTTCAATTGTTCGCTGCTCTCCATTATACAGCCAAATCGCAATTTCGCAACTGGAAACAATATCTGATTGGTTTGTATCGGGAAGGGGTTGCATATTTACAGTCAAAAGTTGGATTTCATCCACACTTAATAGGTTATTAATTGGAATAGAACATGAGGTATTCGCCCTGACAAATTGTATAAAGAGGGGCATGTCATTTATTCGAATGTCTATGAAACAATCGTTTGCTCTTATTTTTGCTATATAATAGTTCAACATATCCTATACACTCCTCAGTTTTTATTATTCATACCAACCAACTCCTACATTCCTAACATTAATTGTTAGAAAAAAGAGACCATTCTTTAGGTTCAAATTCTTTTTCCCAACCTCCCCAACTCCATATTTCTGTCTCATCACTACCTTCAACAGAATAGTCTAACATCTCAAAGCTATCTTTCGAAGAATAAGTGATGGTTAGCTTTTCAACCTCCAATTTTGTTTTTACTCTTAATTTCAATCCATATTCATTATTTTTATCATTCTTTTCAATTACAGATGAAAAATCAAACTTAACATTAGCTCCAGCCTTACCGTTTAATCCAAATTCTGTTTTAATAATAAATGTTGCTTTTACAGTTAGTCCTATTTCCAAATTAGCAGATATTATGACTGTAACAGGCTTCAATTTTGCATCGAAAGGTTTCTCACTCGCTGTGTCAAGTATTATTTTTCCTCCACCCTCTACACTCGTTTTAAATATTAAATCAGCATTAACATCAACAAATTTCTTTATCAACCATGGAATAACTTTAGTAAACAGCCAATCCAATAATCCTTTGACAGGAGCTGCTGCACCACCTGTTGCACCCACAATACCGACAACAACTACTTTCTCAAAAATTTTTATTAAATCAAGTGTTAATTTCCCAATAGCATTAACCGACAAATCAATTAAGAAGTGTCTTCCTAATTTACTCAGACTGTCATTTACTGAATATTTCCATTCCAACAAAAGTGACGGTTCAATACTGATTGATCCTGTAATCCACTTCTTATCATCTTTTTTCTCATCTTTTTCCAACTTACCATTTGTGATAAGTTGGTATAGTTCTTCCATGAAATCAGCAAAACCCTTGAATGTTTCATATATGGTTCCATATTTCTCATATTCTTTTTTCCCCTTCTCCAACCCCTTATCATTATATTCAGTTTCAATTTTATGTCCTAATTCTAATTTTTTTTCAGTTGAAGCATATTTCACACTAAGTCCAACCTTCCAATCCGTTTTTTTTGTTTTATCAAGTTTCAATGAATTAACCGATTGTCCCTTATACTCACTTTTTACATTACGGAAATCAAGAACCAACTTAAATGAAATGTCAGGATAGGACACTATTGTTATTTTGGGTACATTGTCACGATGAGAACATGTTTTAAAGATTAATTGTGTTGAATAATAATTATCATCATTTTCTTGAAGTGTTGGCAATAAAAAGAATCGAAATGCCATGATATAGTCAGCAATGGACCCCATCTTTGCCCCAGCCGCACCATTCACGATTGCTCCTGCAAAATCACCTTCGTTAATACCATCCTGAAACGCAGCTTTCCCATATTCCAATTTCCGAGTGAACAAGTTGTAATATAAAAATTTGATGGCACCATCTTTTATTTCTTTTTCAACCTTTACTATTTCATTGGTTTGCGATTGTAAATCATTAGAATATATTACGTATTTTGTATGTTCATCTCTTGTACAATCATTGGCAATTCTGAGGACTCTTAAAGTAGCCTCTTTCCCTTGATGATTTGTAATAAAATAATATTTAGGTGGTATAGTATATGTAACTCCTCCTACAAGTGTCGTAGTTCCATTCTTGTTTTCTACGACACATGATGCTGTTTCTGTATAGTTTTTCTTATAAAATATGGCTTTTTTCTTTTTATCATTTCCGTACTCACATGAGACTTCTGTTATCTCGCATGAGAATACCCTTCTAGAAACACTTGCTGCACCTATTGAATTACTTGCCATATCTTATTGGTGTTATATACTCATTACGACTGATTTGTTTTTACGACATATAGTCCAATTTAACTATATGATTTCTTGATTTCTCGTCAGCCTCTAATGCATCTTTTGTTTGTTTTAAGTTTTTTTCCGTATTGGTTTTAATGGGTTCGGTATGAATTTCATTATTTTTTATGGGAGACAGTTTCTCTCCATTTGTGATGAATGGATTATCTGGATTCTTTCCGTATTGCGAGATGTCTATATCGTCAATATCCATCTTGCCATTTTTCTGTGCACCTTCTATTTTCTTCTTAGTATAATCCAACAAACTCAGTTGCGTATTATTATTTAGCTCACCCAGACCTTTGCCTTTCTTGGTAATTTCCAACAATTTTCCTTTTTGAGAATTATCAATAGTGTCATATAACGTTTCTTCACCACCTGCTTTTGCATTTGGACCAAGTTTATTTAGTCGAGCTTCTCGTAAAGCATCTTTACTAACCGACTGTGATGCTTTTTCCACTTTTGTACCCATATTAGCAACACCAGCAACAGGCGTTACAACATTCTTGGTAACTTTTGATGCTGCCGCTGTTATCTCTGCACTTTTTTCAATAGATTTGGCAACCTTGATTCCTTTGTTCACCATCTTTGCAGCCGTAGCTGCATCACCCACCCCTGGCACAGCTGCCATTAGCGAAAAGGCAGCGTTAGCCTTGTCGCCTCTAACTGCATAAATGGCCGCATTGGTTAAGTCTGCCGCCGCACCTACAACAGGGACAAGTCCAGCCAAATCAAGAGCAAACTGAATACCATCTAACACTGTTTCGCGTTTCATCCCAGAAGCATCAGTTGCAATAACTTCATCTTCTGAACGTTCGATGATATCATCTTGTTTTTGAGTATTTTTTTTATTTAATGCATCTGTAGTCTGCTTGGCAACTTTGCTCAAATCCGCGGCTCCGGTATTCATTTGACCATCGTCAATAATACTTATTGTACCACCCCACATGCACTGGCATTTACAGTTCTTTAATAAAGCAGGTTCACCTTTTACAAGATAGTCTGTTTTGCCAACCGTCCAAGGCGTGGGGGTATTGTGGACGCAGGGCATGGGTGTGAGATGTCCGTGATGTGCAGCAGTGGCCGAGGCTGTGGCTGGGAATCCCAGTGAACGGCAACGCCCAAATGGAGCTAAGTTTACCATTGATTTGTGATCGCTGATGTTTCCCATCGGGGGCTGATTGCAAAGAAAAGCCGTACGGGAAGGAAGGACTGTTAGCTTGGCTGGTTTCTCTCCCATAGTACAGCGCATGGTGGCACCTGAGCAGACATATGAATTACTTTGTGCAGAATTACCCTGAGAATTGTTTGGGTTTGGTGACTGGGAGTTATCTTGATTCGGAATAGTATTTTTGTTCAACGGGGCAGCCCCACCCGTTAGACCCGATGCATCACCTTTCTTGGTCAGTTTCTTTATATCATCAATAGTTTTCTTAACAGCGGCAACAGCACCTTTGATGTCTTTATTTTTGATGGCATCAGCCAAGGCACCAGCATTGCCTACAACAGCTGCTCCACCACCTCCAATACGTAGAACCGTATCAAGTGCCTTAATACCCTTGGTGTCACCAAGATTCCCCATCACGTCAAGAATCTTATATCCTGTACCATTCTTTCCTTGAACCCCCTTTACTATACCGTTGAGTGATTGGCCTATTTTCTCAATAGCCCGCACCATCTTCTCAACACCATTGCGAATTTTTGTTGCCGCTTCAATGGGATTACGGTAGCTGCCTCCAAACTGATTAATAGCGTCTTGAACACCTGTAATACCTTTCAATACGCCTGGCAGCTGCCGTTTTATGGCTCCTCCTGCATAGAATACGTTTTCGCCAAACATGTTTTTGGCTAATGTTTCCAAAACGGATTGCTTGCCACTATTAGGCGTTATTTGAAATAAGGCATCAATTTTTGCTGAAAATGTATCCCAATTCTTATCAAAATGTTCGGTCAATGCGGCCAATGTCGAGACAGAAACATGGCCTGACGCATCCGCGACCAAGGCTGTGAGCATAGAGCCTGCAGCGTCATAGATGGCCTGTCCGTCTTTTAGGCGAAGAATGGAATTGGTGATCTGCGTTGGTATTTGTGCATTGGGGAAACCTGGCACGAGCTGATTCAGTTGTGACAAAAGGCCATTGACAGTTGTTGCCCCTTTTGCCATAGAGTCTGTTATTCCTCGAAGGTCACCTTTCTTAATGGAATCTTTCAACTGGTTAACAGCCGTTGCTGCGGTGGCTCCTGTCACGCCTAGATTGAAAACCTTGTTCAAGTTACTAACTGCAGTAGATCCGCCAAGATTGCTTAATGTAGTCAACACAGGAATTCCTTTCCCTGTACACGTAGTAACAGCATTGTTTAGTGCCTTAGCAACTTCCTCTGTAGCCTTTACTATTCTATCGGCACCGTTTTTGATTTTGTTGGCGGTATCTTCTGCCGTCTTAGTATCAGTTTTGAAACCGTCGATGGCTTTCTTGTAATCGGATATTCCCTCAAGTACTCCGGGCAGTTCATTCTTGACAGCACTGCCCAGATTGTATATTTCGTTTCCGAAATTGTTCTTAGCAAAAGATTCTAAAATATTGGTCTGGTTTGAAGGAGAGGTAGAATTGTATACCTCATTCACCTTTTCCGCAAAGGAGTCCCATTTCTCATCGAAGTCGGATGCTCCTTTCTGAATATTATCAATAGTAACATTCTCTCCCGTGACATCTTTTACCACTGATGACACCACATCCTTTCCTGCCTGAAGGACATCAACACCATCTTTGACCTTATCAATGGTCGGCCCAAATTGATTGTTCAACTGGGTACTCATCTGAGTGGCTAAACCGTTAATTGATTTAGCACAATTGGTCATTGTAGTTGTTATGTCCGAGAATGTCATTGTAACGCTCCTTATTGTACTTTCACTATTCCTGCTTTAATATCTATACGACTACCAGCGTTCATTGCCATAGATTCATCAGCTTTCTGTTGATGAACATTGGAATACTCCAACAATTGTTCCGCAGCCTCAAAACGTACGTTTTCAGCTGTAACCTGAAGATTGTGGGCAACTTGCTCATCTTTATTATCACCTATGTCAATAAATTGATTCATGCTTACGTTAAGCGTATCATTTTGTCCGATATTGGAAGTCCTGTTGCCGCCTGAACGCTCACGGATGTCATTATCCGCAATACGCTCCTGATCATTACCTGCCTCTAACAGCATGTCGTTACCTGCTGTTTCTGAAATGTTGTTGCCAGCAACAGCCGTAATATCATGCCCCGCATGCATAATGATATCGTTGGCAGCGTAGAGCTCGATATTCCCCGTGGATTCAAGTTTGATGAGTTTCTCGTCCGTAGAATAGGTAAGGATGTAGTTCTCTTTCTGATAGTCGTAGATGCGGATGTATCCGCCTTGATCTTCATCGTGTATCTCGACCGTATGCCCGTTGCGGGTGCGGATGGCCTTGACGTTGTTGCTGCTGTCGGGCCATTGATTACCCGGGTGCTGCTGACCGTGGTAAAGTGTGCCCACCACGTATGGTTTCTCGCCATTGCCGTTCTCGAACGCCACCATAACCTCCTCACCTATCTCGGGAATAAAATAAAAGCCCTTGTCATCGCCACCGTGGGGCTGAGTGATGCGTAGCCATGGGGTAATACGGCTACCCGGGAGCTGCTCCTGCCAGAGAAACTGCACCCGTATGCGTCCCAACTGTTCTGGGTCTTTATTGTCGACCACCCGAGCCCGTTGGCTCTCACACAAGGGATATAAGTCCACTAGTCCGTAGGGGGCATAACGCACCCTAGCCGGCACAGCGGTCACCTCATTCTCAAAATGTCCGTCAATAGTGGCATGGTAGTCCACTCCTATCGCCATCAGGGGTTCGTGTTCCAACTGCCGCAACCCCTCTTCGTCGGCATACTCTTGCATAATGAGACGGTCGCCAATACAGATGTCCGCCCGATTGGTGCGCAACTTGCACGTCATCATACGACCCTTGGCACCCCATCCCTCAACGGTGGTGGATGACTCAACATGGGAGAAATCGGCATCCTCTTGAACGGAACTATGAAGAGTCTGTAGTGTCTCTTTCTTATATACGGATTTTGATTGGTCAAAGACGACATCGGTTAGGTCGTGCAGTTGCCCTTCCGCATTGACACAGCCATCGGCATCAGTATTCTCATACTTCAGATAGTCATGTTGTGCATGACTGAAATGGGGATGCTCCATGTTGAGTTCGTAACGGAACCCCAACACATCCACATCGGGATATAGTTTTATTTCCTTGCCTGACGGAGGCTGACCAAAATAAAGACGGTCTTCGTCATAAAAAAGAAATTCGCCATAGCGCTGCGCCAGTCGCGATAAGAACTGGTAGGTGGTCTCGTTGTACTGGACCACATAAGGCAGTTGGGCCGTTTGCTGGGGCGTGGCCTCCACCTGAAGCGTACCTTTATAGTCCTGCACCGCCTCTGTGATGATGTCGGTCAACGCCATATTTTCAAACGAAGCGCAATGTGGATTATCGACAAGGAGATAATCGGGACTATAGGCGGTAACCTGAATATAAGCAGCTTGTCCGACTCTGTCTCGCTGGGTTTGAGCCCCGAATATGATGCCTGAGAAAGTAAGCGTCTCCGTGCATAACTCCATTGCCTCGTCACGCCGCGATGTCTTTACCTCAAGTCGCACCTGCGATCCTAACAGCTTATTTGCCAGTCGGAACGAGATGTCCCCCTCATTACGCAACAGTTGCTTCTTGCGCATGGAGAATTGGAGCATAGACGGTTTTAGGAGTTCCTTGCGTAGAAACACCTCCATGACTATATACTCGTCTAATTGCAAGCCCTGTATAGTAATCACAGGTACACTGTCGGTCAATACTGCCATCTTCTAGTCAATCATTTTAAACTCACAGTCGCCCCCAAAGGTAATGCTGCTCGCCATGATGCTTAATTTCAAATACATGGGCAGAGCGTTGTTGTCGTTGAAGTACTCGTACAGCCGGATACAGTAGGCCTCTTCAAACTTAATTGTCTTGAGAGCCTTTACCGCATCACGGTTGACCTCCAACACTATGGTTCCGTCCTTGGTAGAGTCCTTGTCGCGCATCCATTCATGTAGGGAGAGGTCGGAGTCGTCAGGAGCAACAAGCACCACATTTATCACTCCACCACGGGGTCTGTCAGAGGGACGGCCTGTAACATCGACAGCCTGTGTGAACTCATATTCACACTCCATCACACTGTATGTATGATTGTCGATATGCAGTCCTGCTGTTAGTGCCATAATGTTTTAAATTAAAGGGTTAAAGGTTTGAAGGGTCTAAAGCATTACTATGGGTCTATGGGTTCAATTTACATTAGACGTTTTTCGCCTCCGCAGACGAACGTGTTCGTCTACATTCGACTTTTCGAAAATGTTCTTAAACCTTTACTTCTCAACCCTTCAAACCTTTTCAATTCAGCATTATGCCCAATCGTTAGTATAGGTGACCGGACCATTCTTAATCTCGCGGCAGGAAATGACGATTTCCTCGTAGTGAGCCGTGTCGGTATCACCGGTCTTGTCCTCCCAAAACTCACGATAATCGACGCAATAGGCATCGACGAAGGAGATTTCCTTCATCTTGGCATTGGTACGGGTGTCAAGGAAGGTGATACGGCCGTTCTTCGGCAGAGCCTGCTGAATCATCCAATGCAGAAGATCAGGATTGCCATCATTCATCGCCTTTACGCGGATGGTGATTTTTCCTCCACGGGGAATACCGGTCATCTGACCCTCTTTGTCGGTTGCCTGGCTGAAGGTGTAAGTAACCATCATTACTTCACGGGCTGTAAAGCCGTCAACATTTAGTTCAACTGGTGTTTTTGCCATTTTTTCAAGTATTTAAGATTAATAAAAATGTTTTTAGTTTCTTATTGTTTAATAATCAATATTTAATGCAGCAGCCATCTCTAGCCTCTTATCGCTCAAGCCTCTTCGCAGGTCTTATCGCTCTTATCTGCCGACAGCTTGATGGTAAAGTTCTTAGCTGCATAGTAGGGTGTCAAGTTAATATCGACACTGATACGCTTGGTGACTGGGTCTTGCGTAGGCTCGGCAATGTCGTATTTCTGGAACAGGTTGCCATAGCCCTGATACTGATCCAAGAAATTCTGTATCTTGGTCTTCAACTGTTTGGGCGAATTATAGGGATCCCAAATTTCCAAAGCCACCTCGTGCACGAAATTCATCAGCACCTTCTTCACCCAGTCAAACACGCGGACAATGGGGTATTCGCGCATAGCGGGATTGTCTCCATTGTACAGGGTGCTGTTATTGAAGGCCATGACACGTCCATCGGAATAGACCATCGGTATAATCTGGTTGTCCATCAGGGCGGCTATTTCCGATTTCAGCAGGTCTATTTCCACCCCCTTCACTTCGTTCAAGGTACCATACTTCTTACCGCCGGCACCCTGTGCCATGTTGGCAGTCTCGTCATAGAGCTTGCCTGCCAACGCTGCTGCTGGAGGAATAAAGAACGCCTTTTCATCACTCTCCCTCTCTAGTGTAGAGAGAGTTTCTTTGGGTCGTCCCACAATCCAGTTGCCTGTCATGATGACATTCTGCAACTCAATATCGGAATCCTTATAGCCCTCTGTTTCGTCACGAAGCATATCGAAAGAGTCGGTCTTGGAATGGTCGGTGACCAGCATCACCTTGTACTTATGTGCTATCTTAGCCCACTTCAACAAGGTAGCCTTATCCTGCCAATAGCAGCCAGGTATCACCAAGAGCCCGTAGCTGTCCTTCAGGCTGAGGCGGTCATACCCATCTTTCAATAATTCGGCCACATCATGATCCAAGTTGGCGGAATCATCCTCTATATTCTCCTTATCAACATTAATAAGACGCAAGTTGTTCAACTTATCCTCATTCGCATTCTTAAAGAAAGAGTCCAATGCTCGGTATGTGGTTTCCAGGCGCTCCGTACGTTCCAATGCCGTTGTGACGTTGGCCTCAAGCAATTTCTTATACTTCTCCTCCAATTTTTTGCACTCTTCCACATACTCTACAACATTGGCCTTGTCGCTACTCAGCACCTCGATCCAACTTTTCAATTCACCAGCTAGAGCTTCACGCTTAGCATGGAATTTCTTCTCGTTCAAGAAGATGCTCTTGGTAGCCTTCTTAGCGGGGTTCATGTCGGCAATGGCAGGGATAAAGCCCTTTACGGCCATAAATCCGCCCATTTTTTCTAATGCTTCACCTGTATGTTGCTGTGATGGCTGCTGTACAACTTCATGAGAAGACTGTACCACTTTTTGCATTTCTGTTTGTGCCATATCGTGTTCTTTTATTCGTAAATTCGTAAATAAATGAGAATTACCATCGGATTCTCATACTGCTACAAGCATCCGACCCATCTCCTTCCTAATTAGTTTTTATTGGACTGCTCCAACTCGTCAAGCATCGCCTGCAACATAACTTTCAGATCCTCACGAGCCTGGGCATCCTTCAAGATATTACGCAGTTTGGTATTCTGTTCAAGTTGCTTACGCACCTTGCTAGAATTGTCGGCATGAATCTTGATGTCTGACAAAAAAGGACTATTCATCACTAAATTACCTTTACCCCCATTCACATCAAAGTCCTTCATTTCGTTGAAATGCAATGTCTCAGGGACAATCTCTCCTTCTTCATTAGCAAACTCCACTTCAACCGACGGTTTAAAATGGTCAAACACATCCTTCATGGTCTTGGCATCCTGAAATAATTCTGCCTCTACAGGAGCCTCGTCTGTATATTGGTCAATAATCAATGTCTTATTGGCATCAATCGCATTGACTTTCGCACCAGGATCTTCTTCTAAATCCTTTGAAATAAAATTTTCTCGCATTTTTCTATATTATAATTAGTAATACCATATTTACAAGGATACCCTCATGTCAGAATACCCGACTAGCAGAATAGAAGCCAATTACTTTGTCTTCAGCTTAGCCATACGTGCAGTAACTTTCACTTCGGTCACCTTATATATCGCACCTAATCCTAAGAACGGCTTGCGTACAACAGTCGTAAATTGGGGATATAGTACCATGTCATACCCTTCGTTCTGCTTCAGAAGCGAATAGACGGCATACTGGTCTGTCTTGTCAACAATCGGCACAGGTGTGTAGACACTACCACGAATGGCTGCACTTCTGGACGAGAAAAGACGTTCCCAGTCGATGCCAAAAACACGAACAGTGACAGCCGTAGCCTCCATTTGCTGCGTGATGTCTAAGTTTTCTGGCTTTAACTGGATTTCGGGAACCGACCTAGAGACGGTCATCTGGGTTGACATACAGCTACCCATCAACATTGCCATTACAGCAACGACAACAAGAATACTGATTTTCTTCATAATGTTTTGTTGTATTGAGTTAATAATTTATATAATTGCTTTGTTATTTTTCCTTTACTTGAAAGTCCACTGCGCTACCATTCCATGTCGCCACTATCTTATCGCCACTTGACACCTTGCCCTGAATGATGAGCGACGACAAGGGACGACGAAGATATTTCCGAATAGTTCCTATAATAGGACGAGCACCAAACTGCGGATTGTAACCCGTCATGGCTACAGCACGCTTCGTCTCATCATCCATCTCTAAGGATAGATGCTGCTCATCCAATTGCTTCAACATATTATTATAATGTATATCAAATATCTTTACCACCGTCCGATCCGTAATAGGCGCAAATGGGACAATTTCCGTTAGACGTCCTAAAAACTCCGGACGGAAATGACTTTCCATTATGCCCAATAATTCATTGCTTGTCGGTATCACCTGTTTTGAGAAAGAGTCGACAATATACTGACTTCCGATATTTGAAGTAAACAATATCAACGCATTGGAAAAATCTCCGACACGCCCCAATCGATCATGCAGCTTCCCTTCATCCAAGATCTGAAGGAAAATGTCAAAGACAGACTTATGCGCCTTTTCTATCTCGTCAAACAACACTACAGAATAGGGGTTCTGCCGAATCTTGTTGACCAACAAGCCACCCTCTTCATATCCAACATAGCCCGGAGGCGCACCATAAAGTAATGCCACAGAATGCTCCTCTTTAAATTCTGACATGTCAAAACGAATCAATGCCCGCTCGTCACCAAACAGAAACTCAACCAGTGACTTTGATAACTCAGTCTTACCTGTTCCCGTCGGTCCGAGGAAGAAGAACGAACCCATCGGCTGCCCCTTCTTATTCATTCCTGAACGAGACTCATAGATGGCATCCAACACAATCTTTACCGCATGATCCTGACCGATTACACGACGTTTTAATATTTTCTCACCATTGACCAGTTTGTCACGCTCTTTAGACTGAACCTTACCGAGTGGTATTCCCGTCTGCTTTGCTACTACGGCAAACAAGTCTGACGGCTGTATCGCAGTTCTCCGTTCTGAAGCAAAACCCTTGAGCGATGAAAGCACCTGTTTAAGATACTCCACCCGTTCATTCGTACTCTCCAACTTAGAGAAATCCACCTCATCCTCTATTTGCGAAGTCAATAGACAGCTGACTTCACCAAATATCTTGTTGTGCAGCCACCCCAGACGTATAGAAAGATCCGTATTCGTTAATTCTTTTCCTTCCAACTCGTGCAATTCCTCTTCCAACGACGCTATATCCCCACCCGATATTGAGTTCATCACATTAATCTGCGACATGGTACGGTCAATCAAGTCAAATGCAGCATCTGGTAAGGATTTCTCTGCCATATATCGTTTTGACAACCTGACAGCCTCCACCAACACCTCATCCGGCACTGCCAACCCATGGTACTCAGCATATGTATCTATGCTCCCTTTCAAGATTCTGAAACAGGTGTCCTCATCGGGTTGCTCAATCGTAATCTTGTCTACTAGGCGGGTGAATTCCTTATCCGTCTCAATATTCTTGGTGTAGCCACTCACTGAACATGTACCGACCAACGAAATCTCGTAATCCCTCAACTCGCGTTTGAGCATGCTCACCATCCCATACAACACTTCCTGTTTGTCGAATACCTTGTCAATCGATTCAACAATCATGATGGCATTTGGCAATGAACGCAATTCATCAAACACCCCTTTTACTCTATCTTCCACCTCACCTTTGTATGACGTGCCTGCCGTCAATAGACCCAAGTCTATTTCGTAGACATGAACATCTTGGAATCCTTCAGGAGCCTCATTGGCTGCCAGTCGCTGCAAGAACCCTCTTAGCAAGGCCGTCTTACCCACACCTGCCTCTCCCACAATCAGAAGGTTAGATTTTGTCTTCCGACCTATTATTTCGAACATCGACATTATCTCACGTTCAAAACCCACGACAGGCGTTTGCTGCTCATTTTTAATTCGTGAAACCCAGTCTACACAATATTTTGACAAATATTTCCATGCCCCAGCGGATGTTGCATTGCCACTCTTACCTGACATTACAGTGCCTGTAGATGACGGCATACTGCCAATCACTTCTTGGGCGGTAAGAGGTAGTGTTTTAAGCTGTTCATACGAAAAACCCACTCCTGGTGTGACCAGCGAGGCTAGCACACATAGGGCATCTACTTCCTCCAGCCCTGCCTGTTCCTTATAGGTCTCAGCCTCCGAAATCACAGCCACAGCTGCATCGGACATCTCAATGTCTGACAGCTTGCTCACCTTATCTAGATACTGTATTTGGGCCTCTGTCCACTCTACAAGATAATAATAGTCTTTCTGCAATTTGTTCTCCAAATAGTCCACGATTCCCATATCTTTATGAAGAATCGCACGAAACAAATGAGCCGGAGCAATCTGATTGTTCAGATTTTCCTCTGCAAACCTCCTCGCAATACCCAACAATATATCTATCATAGCCTATTAGCACAATGTGGCTGATAGATTCCCCAGACCAACCGTCAACAAAACAGTTAACTAAAATGAAAAAACGTGGGAATCTTTGTTACTCGTCCCACGATTAGAGGCTCTAGCATTGCCCATTGCAGTCAGAACGAGCAACGCAAAAGCCCACGCATATATGCCTACCCCTTCTGGTACCATGGAGTAGGCACCATGCGTGGAGTACTATGCATATGCATGGACGCTACGTTGCGTATCCTTTGACTGCATGTTCAGTGAATTTGCTAGATTCCTAATCGTCAAAGACAAATGTTCCCCTCTCAAAATAAAAGTCATCCGTAATTACTTGCAAAACTTCAATTATGATAAGAAAACATTTATGAAACGTCGTAAACGTCCTTTCAATAAAAAACACTAAACCATGGAGGAAAAACGGAAACTCTTCGTCAATCCGACTCGTTATTTTTTTCGTTGGAACTGACTATTTTACTATCCGATACACAAAATTCCAATACACAATAACGCCACGATTCAGTTTTGCAAAGATAATAAAAAAAATGAAGATATGAACCTTTTTTATATCATTTTTACTTTTTTTATAAAACCAACTTGAACATCGGCAAAATTTTCAACCACATCCACTTCCCATATTTACTTTTTTCAATCAATCAAACAACACTCAACTATGACAAAGTATTTGGCACTATGACCTTCATCTCTCCCTACGCTCAATGACCTCCTTCAATCTGTAGCGATTGCCCGTGGCGGGAACAATGGCATCAATGAAAGGCTGGTCGTAGCCCGCAGTGGTATAGCGTCCAGGCACCACTTCACCATCTTTGGCGGGACGCACCACTTGGTCGTTATAGCGCACAATGAGGAACTTTGCCAACTTGTCCCAACGCTTCATCATGCGGTCGGCATAGGCGATGCTCTTGCGGTTAAGATAACTCTGACGGTCAGCAGGGGTCATTTCTTTAATATCGGCAAGCACCGAGTCTTGGTCGGCATAATAATAATCTTCCAATTCCCTTTGCGCATCGCGCAAGTCGCCAATCATCAACGAGTAGCGGGGATAGACCATATTTGCCACCCAATTGTTCATCCAGAAAGCAGACTCGTATGAGAACTCGTTGCGGGGGTTATTTTCAGGGCGGAAGGGATCAGGCACCTGCGTAATGCAGCAATAGAGAGGAACGTACGCCACCATATTGGCATCGTCGCAGTTGAACCAAGTCACGCCTCCCACATCGTTGGGCAGCCACGACCGCATTTGGCAAGTCATGGTGAAGCCTGACTGCTGTGTGGCGATGGCACGTTCGCGGAAAAGTGGGATGCCATCAGATGTCTGAAAATGCATCGGCAACGGACGTACAGGCATACCCCACGGCCCTGCGGTCATGTCGGCCGTCATATCCAGCGGAGTGCCCTCGAAATGGTCGCGCATATCGTTCTGCACATCGCGTAGTGACAGCGGAGCATCGGGCTTAATCCAAAGGGGCAGATGGTCGCACTTGTTGAATTCTCCGTTGATATACGGCAGATACTTGTCCATCTCAGAATGACTGGTATGATGACGGAAAAAACTCCACACCCTAGCATCGGCATAACGCACATTTTCAAAATCTATCGGGCAATAAGCATCACGAAAAGAGAAGTCGGCATCGCTGCCACTATAAAAGCCCATTTCGCGAGCGAATGAAATCACGTCCTCAGCATAGACACACTCCACCTCAGGACGATTAATATCCTTAAGACTGCGACTGCTGATGCTGACATAAGAACGTTTCTTCTGCTGTGGAAATTGACGTATACGGCTCAGGTTGGCATGGGCGCAGATGCAGTCGTCGGGTATACGCAGTGCCACCCACACAGCACCCTTACGATCAGGGCCTTTGCCAATAATCTCCATTATCCATGCCTCTTCGGGGTCACAGACAGTGATGCTCTCGCCACTACTGTTGTAGCCATACTTCTCAACCAACTCAGCCATACAACGTATAGCCTCACGGGCGGTAGCGGACCGTTGCAAAGCCAGACGCATCAAGCTGAAATAGTCAAGTAGCCCATCGTGATTCACTAGTTCTAACCGTCCATCAAAGGTTGTCTCAACTATTGTCACTTGCTTCTCATTCATAAGGCCGACTACATTGTAGGTATACTCTACCTGATCTACAAACTGTCCCTCATGGCGTGGTCCCCAGCCATGGATGGCTATCTTCTCGCCCTTGGCATGCCGACCAGCGGGGCTATAAAACAGCGAGCCCGAAAAGCCAAAGCCGTCGCAGTTATAACTGCACATCACACTGCCGTCCTTAGAGGCTTTCTTTCCCACTATTAGATTGGTACAAGCCATAGAGGGCAGTATGTCTAAAGCCATGACTAATAGGGAGAGGATAAGTTTTTTCTTAAAGGATTTCATTGTATAAGCATATGTTATTATGAATTATTCAAGATGCAAAGTTACACGTTTTTTTTCTTTTATCAAGAATTAGTTGTAAATTTGCAGTTGAAAAATCCATCCTAATAAAATAATAACACCATGATAATACGCTTATTCTTGCTTTTTTGCTTGGCCGTGGCCACCGTCACAACGCACGCATCCACGCTCACTCAGATGCTGCCCGAGCCCGACGATTCCCAAACCCTCACCAGCCCTGACGGACGTATGGAGGCTACGTTTTACCTCATCGACGGCATACCACTATACGAATTGACGCGAGACGGAAAGCCTGTGATAGAAGCTTCGCGAATGGGCTTCGTGCTGGAGTGGCGCGATGACCTCGCACATGCTTTTGTGCTTAAAGATGTACAGTACAGCACCTTCGACGAGGTTTGGCACCCCGTATGGGGCGAAGAAGCCAACATACGCAATCACTACAACGAAATGCTGGTGACACTAGAACAGCCCGTTGGATCGGTGGAGAGCATGGACCACTCTACCGAAAAGAGGCCTACCGTGATGCAGATACGCTTCCGCCTCTATGACGACGGTCTTGGCTTCCGCTACGAGTTCCCTATGCGATACAATGGCATCGACAACGCACTGGTCTGCTTCTGGTTCAAAGAAGAGCTGACTAGTTTCCACCTAACAGGCGACCACACGGCATGGTGGATTCCGGGCGACTACGACACACAAGAATATAACTATACCGAGAGCCGCCTCTCTCAGATCGACAGCCTCTATGAGAAGGGGCATGAACACGGCGGCTGGCCTTGGACCGACTTCTCACGCACCGGCGTGCAGACTGCCCTACAGATGCGCACCGACGACGGACTCTATATCAACATCCACGAGGCCGCCACGCTCGACTACCCTACAATGCACCTCAACCTCGACCCTAAGACATTCACTTTCCGTGCTTGGCTTTGCCCCGACGCCGCAGGTTATAAGGGTCGTATGCAGGCACCCTGCCACACTCCCTGGCGCACCATCATGGTCTGCGACAAAGCTACCGACGCACTACGCTCACGCCTTATACTTAACCTCAACGACCCCTGCGCCCTCGACGATGTCAGCTGGATTCACCCTGTGAAGTATATGGGCGTATGGTGGGAGATGATTAGTGGCAAGAGCACTTGGAACTATACCAATGACTTCCCAAGTGTGAAACTCAACCCCGAACCCGGCAATTCTCAATCCTCAATTCTCAATTCTCAATTTACAGATTTTGCCCACGCCAAACCCAACGGCACCCACGGTGCCAACAATGCCAACGTGCGCCGCTATATCGACTTCGCTGCCAAGCACGGCTTCGACGCCCTACTCATCGAGGGGTGGAACATCGGCTGGGAAGACTGGTATGGCAAACAAAAGGACTTTGTATTCGACTTCCTCACCCCCTACCCCGACTTTGACCTTCCTGCGCTGAACAAATATGCCCATGAGAAGGGCATCCGCCTCATCATGCACCACGAAAGCTCTGCCTCCACCGTCAACTACGAACGTTGGATGGAAAAGGCCTACACACTGATGAACCAATATGGCTACGATGCCGTGAAGAGCGGCTACGTCGGCACCATCATCCCCTTTGCCGAAGGACACTACAGCCAGCCTATCAACAACCACTACCACTACGCCATTGTCGAGGCCGCCAAGCACCACATCATGGTCAACGCCCACGAAGCGGTAAGCCCCACTGGTCTCTACCGCACCTGGCCCAACATGATTGGCAACGAGAGCGCCATGGGCACCGAGTTCCGCGAGCGCATCCACCCCGTCCACACCACCATCCTGCCCTTCACACGCCTACAGGGAGGCCCCATGGACTACACCCCGGGCATCTTTGAACCGGACATGGGCAAGATAGTCCCCTGGGGCAAGAAAATGCAACACACCAGC
>JAEEGL014768208.1_pt1 | contig 41570 bp, 39 predicted proteins | sample 9134231 | NCBI WGS metagenome assembly JAEEGL01 (sample SAMN16246548, study PRJNA631951) | gut metagenome | biome: gut microbiome; feature: rumen; material: fiber-attached | host: Bos | place: Iran: Karaj | collected 2018-10
CATGAATTAAGAAAAAGAATGGTCTTTTCTCTGGATATGGTATCAGTTCGCACTAAGTTCTGCTTGCAATTCCACAATGATGTTCTATTAAAGGGTGTAGCTAATACGCAGTTTTCTGCGAAGTGCCACACAAAGATACTTGTCTGCTTTCTGATGAGCAAGCACGGCAGACATTAGGTCTTCGTTTCCTTGAATTGAGCGCAGTGCCTACGAGGTAATCGGCTTGCCGCTTCGCTCGTCGAAGAACTGCTGACGGGCTTCAAAAGCGTCATCACAAAGATGAAGGAGATGGCTAAATGAGGTTACGAGATGGCGAACTTACTCCGTTTCGGCAAAAAAAAGAATAAATTCTTTTGTTTTGCTCTCGACTTTTCGTAACTTTGCAGACGATATGGACTATACGCTGAATTGCAACGGTCGGCTGGTGGACCTCAGCAGCCCCAAAGTGATGGGCATTCTGAATGCTACACCCGACTCGTTCTATGCCGACAGCCGCATGCTGACGGAGGAGCAGACGGCTGCCCGTACACGGCAGATACTCGACGAGGGCGGCACCATCATCGACGTGGGAGCGTGCTCGACACGACCCGACAGCGAGCCGGCCAGCGAGGCTGACGAGATGGCTCGGCTGCGGCTGGCACTGACCGTGGTCCGTCGTGAAGCTCCGCGCGCCGTCGTGTCGGTAGACACCTATCGCCCTGACGTGGCACGCATGGCCGTCGAGGAGTTTGGTGCCGACATCATCAACGATGTAGGTTGTCCGGCTACGGGCGGCAACATGCCGAAAGCCGCCGACAGGCAGGAGATGTTCCGCATGGTGGCTCGCCTGCACGTGGCCTACGTCTACATGTCGTGTCAAGGCAACATGCACGACATCCTGCTGGATTGCGCCGAGGCGGCCGACAGGCTGCGCTCCTTCGGACAGAAGGATATCGTGGCTGACCCTGGCTTCGGCTTCGGCAAGACGCTGGAGGAGAACTACAGGGTGATGCAGCAGCTGGAGCGCATGGAGCTGCTCGGGCTGCCCGTGCTGGTGGGCGTGTCGCGCAAGTCCATGGTGTACCGGCTGTTAGGCACTACGGCCGACGAGGCGCTGAACGGTACGACGGTGCTGAACACCGTGGCGCTGCAGAAGGGAGCCTCCATCCTGCGCGTTCACGACGTGAGGGAGGCCGTGGAGTGCACGAGGATTATTAGCCCCCTAAGTTAGGGGGCGGGTTGGGGTCTGAACAAGCGCAGTTCCCCTGGAAGGAAAAAATAATTTAGTGCGGTCTGGTAAACGCTTGTTCAGACCCTCACCCCCTGCTTAGGTGGGACTTGAGAACGATGTTTTTTGAATTCGGAATAAAAGATGTCGTCGACATCGTACTGGTGGCACTGATGATATTCTATGCCTACCGACTGATGAAGGAGTCACGTTCGCTGAACGTGTTCATGGGCATACTGGTGTTCGTGGTGCTCTGGCTGGTCGTCTCGCAAGTGCTGGAGATGAAACTGCTGGGCGGCATCATGGACAAGCTGATCTCGGTGGGTGTCATCGGACTCATCATCCTATTCCAGGAAGACATCCGCAAGTTTCTATACAACCTGGGAGCACACCAGCGCATACAGGCCCTGCGACGGCTGTTCACCAACGGCGAGAAGGGGCGCGACACGGAACAGCTGAAACAGATCATCATGCCCATCGTCATGTCGTGTATGAACATGAGCAGACGGAAGGTGGGCGCACTCATCGTCATCCAGCGGGCCACACCCTTGGATGACATCGTGGCCACGGGCGAGCGCATCGACGCACTCATCAACCAACGGCTGATAGAAAACATCTTCTTCAAGAACTCACCGCTGCACGACGGTGCCATGGTCATCGTGGCACAGCAGATACGTGCCGCCGGATGCATACTGCCCGTCTCGCACGACCTGAACATCCCGAAGGAGCTGGGACTGCGCCACCGCGCCGCGCTGGGCATCACCCACGAGAGCGACTGCATAGCCGTCGTCGTCAGCGAGGAGACGGGCGGCATCAGTGTGGCCATACGCAGCGAGTTCCAGCTACGACTGACGGCCGAGAAGCTGGAAAGCATACTGACGCAGGAATTGTCGTAAACTATATGTTTTATCATTTTAATATAACAAACTATGGATCTTTTATCACAAATCGTTGCACGCGCTAAAGCTAACAAGCAGCGCATCGTGCTCCCCGAGGCAGAGGAGGAGCGCACGCTTACGGCAGCCGACCGAGTACTGGCTGACGACATTGCCAACATCATCCTCATCGGTAACCCCGACAAGGTACACGCACTGGCCAAGGAGAAGGGACTGACCCACATCGACAAGGCTACACTGATTGACCCCGAGAACTACGAGCGGAGCGAAGAGATGGCCGAGAAACTGGCTGAAATCCGCAAGTCGAAGGGCATGACCATCGAGGAGGCCCGCAAGCTGGTGAAGAACCCGCTGTACCTGGGCTGCATGATCATCAAGACGGAGGGTGCCGACGGACAAATCAGCGGTGCACTGTCGACCACGGGAGACACGCTGCGTCCTGCACTGCAGATCATCAAGTGTGCCCCTGGCATCACCTGCGTCAGCGGCGGCATGCTGCTCATCTCGAAGCAGCAGCAGTACGGCGAGAACGGCGTACTGGTAGTCGGCGACGTGGCTGTGACGCCCATGCCCGACGCTGCCCAGCTGAGCCAGATAGCCGTCTGCACGGCTCAGACCGCTAAGTCGGTGGCTGGTTTCGCTGACCCACGCGTGGCCATGCTGAGCTTCTCGACAAAGGGCTCGGCCAAGCACGAGGTGGTTGACAAGGTGGTAGAGGCTACCCGGCTGGCCAAGGAGTTTGATCCTACACTGAAGATTGACGGTGAGCTGCAGGCTGACGCTGCCCTGGTGCCTGGCGTAGGTGCCAAGAAGGCTCCCGGCAGCGACATTGCCGGCAAGGCTAACGTGCTGGTATTCCCCAACCTGGAGGTGGGCAACATCGGCTACAAACTGGTACAGCGCCTCGGCGACGCCATCGCCATCGGCCCCATCCTGCAGGGTATCGCCCGTCCGGTGAACGACCTCAGCCGCGGCTGCTCGGTGGAGGACATCTACTACATGGTAGCCATCACGGCCTGCCAGGCTATGGATGCTAAGAAGTGAAGAACGAAGAATGAAGAATGAAGAATTTGCTACCGCACTATGGTGAACTATAGAAGAGATGGGGCTGTCTTGCACAAGAAGAGCTGCGCTTTTGCTGTAAGAATAACCAAAATGTTCCTACACCTGACGGAGGATGACTGGAAACTGCAAGTTATCTATAAGCAGGTTTTACGTTCTGGTACATCCATCTCTGCGAACGTTCACGAGTCGGAATTCGCGCAAAGTCCTTCAGACTTCGCTTCCAAACTTCATATTGCTCTCAAGGAGGCCAACGAGACGATGAACTGGCTGAATCTGCTCCATGACACAGATTACCTTTCCAAAAAGGCTTTTGAAAGCATGGCAGCAGACTGTAGCGAACTCATTGCCTTATTGGTCTCGTCAATAAAGACTGTTAAAAAAAATAATCCTAAAAAACAACCAATGAATGGAGAAACTGAAGATGGGGATGAGCGGTAGCAAATTCTTCATTCTTCATTCTTCATTCTTCATTTAAACTATGAAAATTTTAGTTCTGAATTGTGGTTCGTCCAGCATCAAGTACGCATTGTACAACATGGACGACAAAAGTGTGATGACCAGTGGTGGTGCAGAGCGTGTAGGACTTGACGGTTCATTCGTGAAGGTTAAACTCGCCAACGGCGAGAAGAAGCAGATTATGCACGACATCCCCGAGCATACCGAGGGCGTGAAGTTCATATTCTCGCTGCTGACTGACCCCGAGATTGGTGTCATCAAAGACCTGAAGGAGATTGACGCTGTGGGTCACCGTATGGTGCACGGCGGCGAGAAGTTCAACAAGTCGGTGATTCTGACCGACGAAGTGCTGAAGGAGTTTGAGAAGTGTTCTGACCTCGCTCCGCTGCACAACCCCGCCAACCTGAAGGGTGTCAACGCCGTGAAGGAGCTGATGCCCGGACTGCCCCAGGTGGGTGTGTTCGACACTGCCTTCCACCAGACCATGCCGCCAAAGGCTTACATGTATGCCATCCCCTACGAGCTGTACGAGAAGTACGGCATTCGCCGCTATGGCTTCCACGGAACGAGCCATCGCTATGTGTCGGCACGTGCCTGCGAATTCTTGGGCATTCCCGCAAAGGGTACGAAGATGGTGACATGCCATGTGGGTAACGGCGGCTCCATCGCTGCTGTCGTTGACGGCAAGTGCATCGACACGTCGATGGGTCTCACACCACTGGAGGGTCTGGTAATGGGTACGCGTGCCGGCGACATCGACGGTGGTGCCGTGACGTTCATCGAGAAGAAGCTGGGACTGGATGCCGACGGCATGTCGAACCTGCTGAACAAGAAGAGCGGCGTGGCCGGACTGACGGGTGGCTCGAGCGACATGCGCGACGTGGAAAACGCTGCCAAGGCTGGCGACGAGCGTGCCAAGCTGGCTCAGGACATGTACTTCTACCGCATCAAGAAATATATCGGTGCCTACGCTGCTGCCATGGGTGGACTCGACGTCATCGTCTTTACGGCTGGTGTCGGCGAGAACCAGGTTTCGATGCGCTCTGAGGTCTGCAAGGGCCTGGAGTTCCTCGGTGTGAAGTTCGACGAGCAGAAGAACAAGGTACGCGGCGAGGAGGCCATCATCTCGGCTGACGACTCTCGCGTAAAGGTTGTCGTCATCCCCACCGATGAGGAGCTGATGATTGCCACCGACACGATGAACCTGCTGTAACAGATTTAAATGAAAAATGAGGAATGAGAAATGAGAAATTTTAAATGAAAAATGAGAAATGCCTCCTGCGCACCATCATTTATCATTGCTCACTTCTCATTTCTCATTCCTCATTACTCATTTCTCATTTCTCATTTTCCATGAACATTTGTGTTTTCTGTTCGGCTAATGCTGCCATTGACCCTGTTTATTTCACGCTGACCAAGCAATTAGGTGCGTGGGCAGCCGCAAAAGGCCATACCATTGTATATGGCGGAGTGAACCAGGGACTGATGGAGTGTGTGGCTAAGGCTACGCACGACGCTGGCGGGCGGACGGTAGGCGTTGTGCCACAGATTGTGGAGAAGAGCGGCCGCACGTCGCAGTATGTTGACGAGGTGGTGGCGTGTGACAACCTGAACGACCGAAAGCAGCTGATGCTGGAGCGCAGCGACGTGTTCGTGGCGCTGCCCGGCGGCATCGGCACGCTCGACGAGGTGTTCACCATCGCAGCCTCGGCGACCATCGGCTACCACCACAAGCGGGTGATACTTTACAACATTAACGGCTTCTGGGATTCGCTCGTAGCATTGCTCGATGACCTGCAGCAGCGGGGCATGGTGCGTGGACAATGGCGCGACTACATCGCTGTAGCCGACTGTCTGGAGGAGCTGGAGGTTGCTGTCTCTTTATGATACGGATGTGAGCAGCGACAGCGCCTGGTTTTCAGCAGCCTCCATTTGTTCACGCTCGCCAGGTCCCTTGTCGTTGATGCCACAAAGGTGCAGGATGCCGTGGATAATGACGCGGTGCAGCTCCTCGTCGTAGTCCTTATGAAACAGCTCGGCATTGGAGCGCACGGTGTCTAACGAGATGACGAGGTCGCCGTTCAGCACGTCGCCTTCGCAATAGTCAAAGGTGATAATGTCCGTGTAGTAGTCGTGGCCAAGGTACTCGCGGTTGACCTCCAGGATATGTTCGTCGTCGCAGAACAGGTAACCTACCTCGCCCACACGCTTGCCGTAAGTCAGGGCTACACGACGGATCCACGCCGTTGTCTCACGCCGTTTGATATTGGGGAACCTGACGTTTTCAGCACTATAGGTAATCATAATTCTCAATTGTCAATTGTCAATTAACCAGAGTTATCGCTTTGGCATAAACGGGCTGACATCCACGCCAAAATGCTGTAGCTCGCGTACCATCGAACTGCTGACACTACTCAGCTGTGGCTCTGCAAAGAGCAGAATGGTCTCTACGCCACTGAGCTGACGGTTGATGTCAGCCTGTTCACGCTCGTATTCAAAGTCCTTCACCGAACGGACACCCTTGACTATAAAGCAGGCACTCTCAGCACGGGCAAAGTCAACAGCAAGCCCGTAATACGGTTTTACCATGATGCGCGGCTCGTCAACATAAAGACTGGCTATGGCCGCCACACGTTCCTCGGCAGACGGCATGCCTGGCTTGTGAACCTGGTCGCCCACCACACCGATAACGAGCCGGTCGAACAACGGCAAGGCCCTCGTCACGATACTGTCGTGACCGATGGTAAACGGATTGAAGCTGCCTACGAAAATGCCAGTCCGCTCGTCACTTCTCATTTTTTCATTGTCATTTCTCATTTTTCGTTCCCCATTTCTCATTTACTCAAAGAGAGTCGGTTCCATGATGTTGCCGCTGTAAGGGTTGCGTCCGAAGTGCTTGTATGCCAGCTCCGTCACCATACGGCCACGGGGTGTGCGCTTGATGAAGCCCTCCATGATAAGGAACGGCTCGTAGACCTCCTCCAACGTGCCGCTGTCCTCGCCGATGGCTGTGGCAATGGTGGTGAGACCGACGGGGCCACCACGGAACTTGTCGATGATGGTCAGCAGGATGCGGTTGTCTATCTCGTCCAGTCCGTACTGGTCGATATTAAGTGCCGTCAGCGCTATCTTCGTGATGCTGGAATCGATGCGGCCAGTGCCTTTCACCTGTGCGAAGTCACGCACCCGTCGCAGCAAGGCATTGGCGATACGGGGTGTGCCTCGTGAACGGCGGGAAATCTCTCCAGAGGCATCAGTAGTAATAGGCACACGCAGGAGCGACGCCGAGCGTTCGATAATCTTCTGTAGCGTCTCCGGGTCGTAGTATTGCAGGTGCATATTGATGCCAAAGCGTGCTCTCAGCGGAGCGGTCAGCAAGCCGCTACGAGTCGTGGCCCCCACTAATGTAAAGGGATTGAGGTCAATCTGGATGCTGCGTGCCGACGGTCCTTTGTCTATCATGATGTCGATACGATAGTCCTCCATAGCCGAGTAGAGATACTCCTCGACGACAGGTGACAGACGGTGAATCTCGTCGATGAAGAGCACGTCGTTTTTCTCCAAAGAGGTGAGGATGCCAGCCAAGTCGCCAGGTTTGTCGAGCACAGGGCCAGAGGTGATTTTGAAGCCCACGCCCAGTTCATTGGCGATGATATTGCTCAGCGTCGTCTTACCCAGTCCGGGCGGGCCATGCAGCAACACGTGATCCAGCGGCTCGCCACGGTATTTGGCAGCCTCGACGAACACCTCCAGATTCTCGACCACCTGCTGCTGTCCGCTGAAGTCGTGGAAGGTCAAGGGGCGAAGGGCGTTCTCGAACTCCTTCTCGCTCGACGACATCTGCTGTCCTCGAATGTCAAAGTTATCTTCCATTGTCTATACCGGTATATCTTTTGGCAGACAAAGGTAAGTAATTATCTCGAACTATGCAAATAAAAGCTGTTTTAATTTCAGTCTTTGCATACGTATGAGAAAGAAAAGGCATCAATACGTGTTCATGGGGGTGTCATTATCTTTTTAGATGTAGTCTGAACCCTAACTGTAGTGAAGGTGCAAATGGATGCTCCTTATAATAGTGCTTCAGTTTGGTACCGTCGTTAAAATAATAGCCCAACGAGGGTTCGAGGTACAGGCTAAACTGGGAGGTAATGGCATACTCTGCACCAGCGGCTGCACTCAAGGAGAATTGCCAAGGCTTTTCGTTGAGACACTTATCGAGCTGGGCGGCACCTGAGAGGTATATGCTAAAACCATTCCTCTTCCACAGCTGCCAAGAAAGACCCACGGGTACACCCAGATAGTGTAGCTTCTGGGGTTCGTGGTAATTCAAGAGCGGAATGCAGAACTCTGAATGGAGATAGGTATAGCTGATGCCTGTCAATAGTGCCAGACGAGGGTTCAACTGGTAGTGCAGGCTGAGACCCAAAGAGACTGGGATATGATGTTTCGTTACAATATTGGCAATAGTATAAGGAATATTTTCCGAAAATAATTGTCCGTTATAGGAAACACCATCAACATCGTTGCCTACAGCTGATTTATCTGAAAGATAGATTCTATTTGTGCGACTCTGATTTGAGACTGCCAACAATCCGCCAGAGGCACTTATTCTTATTGACCATTTGTCTTTAGGGTTAGGGGCTGTCACTTGCTTGGCTTGGTGTTTAGCAACAGCATGATTGTCTGTACTCGAAACATTTTTGCGACTTGCCACTACAGAAGTCTGCTGAGATGATTCTTCCGAAACCGGTTGGGGCGACTCTTCTGCCGCCTCTTGGATTGGTTCTGCAGGGCTGGGCTGGCTTGTTTCCTCAGCCAACTTGGGAATCGCTTTCGCTTTAGCATACTGAGGAACATCAGCACGAGCCATTTGTTGGTTCTCTGGACTTGTCTCCTTTTCCATAATAGGTGTTTGGGAAACCTGAGCAACCTGTGGAGTTTGAGAGGAATGAGACGACTGAGCAACCTTTGGAAGAAACTCGCTATGATTGTACTGATAGATAGCAAAGAAACCAACAAGGGCTAAGAGGACCGCTGCTGCGACCCAATACCACCGCATGATAGCAGCAGTTTTGGGGGTAGGTCCGTTCTGGAGGCCCATCTCGCTACTGATGCCCTCCCAAAGCCCGGCAGGTGGAGCCATTTGGTGGTCCTCCAGTTTCTGCCTCATTTTATTGATCCATTCATCATTCATTGCTTATCCTTTTGTTAATTCCTTGATACGCTTTGCTAATAGCCGTTTGGCATGAAATAATTGCGAGGCTGATGTACACTCGCTGATGTTAAGAATTTCTGCAATCTGCCTGTGCGAGTAGCCCTCGAATACGTAGAGGTTCACTACCATTCGATAGCCATCAGGCAGTTCGCTAATAAGCCTATGCAGCTCGTCGGGCGACAGTCGCTCTGGCCCTGGCTCGTCATCGTCAGACGTTTCTTTACAAGCTGCATCCTGTTCCACGAACACCAGCTTTCTACGTTGTTTCAGGAAGCCAAATGCCTCGTTGGCCACTATACGCTTCATCCACGCTTTAAAACTGTCTTCGCCTCGATAATCCAATGCTGCAATGGTTGTGAATATCTTCACGAAACTATTCTGCAACACGTCCCTGGCATCGTTCTCATCAGGCACATAACGGTAGCAGACCGATGACAGCTCCCCGATATACATCTGATAGAGCTGGCTCATCGCCCGTTGGTCTTTCTGCCGTATGCGCTCAACGAGTTGTTCGACCATTTTTATCTTTATGTTATACTTTAAAAATTCAAAATTACGCAAATCTTGTATGGATTCGCTGTCTTTTTTGATTCTTTAACGCTTTCTCATGCAAGATTCTGTACATTTCATTATTATCTTTGCAGAAAGAACTCAAAATAACAAATATCATATATGAAGAACCTAACAATAGGAATCGCCATTATCCTAACAATGGCAGGACTGAGCAGTTGCTCCACAAGCGACAGCATTACAGGATCTCCTTCTCTCTCGAATGTCACGCATAGCGAATGTGAAAACCATTCTCGGACACGTGGCGATGGTGATGACCCTTATGTAACAAAGCCTATGCTTAGACTGACATATAATGAGGCCGACCAAACCATCACGGGCGAGTACATCAACTACATGCTAAGTTGTGACTATACTGATGCAGGCATCAACATTGAGCAGGATACCGACGGCACACTTGTATTAAACCCTTGGAACGAAGCCGAGAATATGGTAGACTGCATCTGTCACATCAACATCTACTTCACCATCCGTAATGCCACTATGCAAAACTATCGCTTGGTACTGAATCGTCGTATCGTCACAGTCATAGACTCTGACGGCTCAAAACACCAAGAGGCATGGGCTGACTACGAGGGCTTCATCTCTTTCAAAGATCAGAATGTAATCACAATCGAATTATAAACAAATGACTATGAAGAAGAAAAGTCTGTTATGGATAAGTGCATTCCTGCTGATGCTGGCAGGATGCAGCAGTGATGATGACATCACCACTAACGACAAAATCATTTTGGGCTATTGGGAATCCACAGGTACTATCGATGGTCGAAGTGGATTGTTGTTTACCTCAGATGGCGAAATCAAGTATTGGGATTACTCTGCAATTATGGGTCACACTTACGTTACTGATAAACAATACTTTGAACAACATTGGGGCTATTTCTGGTTTGATGACGATGGAACGCTGGAAATACAAGATCGTCCGAAAGGTTCTGACCCCAATCCTGATGAAATGTATTACAAAGTCATGAGTCTGACCAAAGACCGTCTGGTGATTCGCCATTTTGGCGGCTTTGCAGGAACTCCGCTAGAAAAAGGAAGTGACGTAGTGTATAAGAAAATTGATAAACCATACTAAGAATGATAAAAATAAGTAGACTACTGGGATTGGCAGCCATCGTCCTGATGCTGGCAGGATGCAGCAGCGACGATGATTATGACTTGCCTGAAGGAATTGGGCAGAATAATTTGATTCCACTATATTCCAGTAATGATTTGAGTTATAACCGCAAGACTCACGTTGAGTCCCTTGGCAATTGGAATGTCTGTAAAGATGATGATGGACGCTATTTGTGGGCAACCCTCTATGATAAAGGGGATCCTGTTGAGAAATTGTATGCTGCTCCTTCTTCTTATGAGGAACTGGACGGAAAACTATTTAATCTGGATGATGATCATAGCCTGAAATTAGATACTGTGGAGTATTACACAGATTATGAGGGATATAGCCGAAGACAGGACTTCTACAACGAATATTATCGTGGCATCCCTGTCTTGGGCGGACAGTATTCTTTTCTTTACTTTTATAACCCTCAGGAACAGCACATCCATCATTGCTCGGGCTATTTCATTTCCTTCGACAACCTTGATGTAACACCTGCCATCACAGGCAATCAGGCTATACAAATTTTCTCTGCATATTTGAAAAAAACGATAGAGACTTCATGGACTGCTACCCTTTATGCCAGAGAGTATCATGTCAGAGTGGAGGGTGAGACCTTCAGGCGTGAACAACGACTGGTCTATTATATAACAGGACCTGCAATAAAAGCAACGACGTATATGGGAAGTTGGCCATGTGAAATCGACACTAATGAATCTGCTGAGATTGATGCGCATACAGGACAGATAATCTATGCAGGCATGAAGCATTTTGTTCCTTTTTGAGAAGTTAATAATTGAGTCTACTAAAGATAAGTCAATTAATAATAGATACAAAAAAGAATATATTATGGTTGACAGCCTCATCAGGAATCATTTTCGTCGTAGGTAAGTTGACTGGGGTGTAACAAAAACAAGTTTCTGAAGATTTTTATTAGATTAACAATAAAAATCGCGTTTTGTTCTCGCTAATTCGTACCTTTGCAACATGATTGCAAAGTATGACGTGATAGTGATAGGAGGTGGCCATGCTGGATGTGAAGCGGCATGTGCGGCAGCCAACATGGGTGCTAAAACATGTCTTGTCACGATGGACATGAACAAGATTGCACAAATGTCGTGTAATCCTGCCGTTGGAGGTATTGCCAAGGGACAGATAGTACGTGAGATTGATGCCCTCGGTGGTCAGATGGGACTTGTTACGGATGCCACCGCTATTCAGTTCCGTATGCTGAACCGTAGCAAGGGACCTGCAGTATGGAGTCCTCGCGCACAATGCGACCGTGGGAAGTTTATCTGGAAATGGCGCTCCGTACTCGATGAAACAGAGAACCTCGACATCTGGCAAGACCAGGCCGACGAGCTGCTGGTGGACGACGTTCCGTCTGTTGCGTTGCCAACGCAACAAACCAAGCAAGTGGTCGGCGTACGCACCATCTGGGGCTGTGAGCTTCACGCCAAGGCGGTCATCATCACGGCAGGCACCTTCCTCAACGGACTGATGCACATCGGACGGAAGATGGTTGCTGGTGGACGCATTGCAGAGCCTGCCGTACCGCATTTCACAGAGAGCATCACCCGTCACGGTATCCGTTCCGCACGTATGAAGACTGGCACACCCGTTCGCATCGACAAACGTAGCGTACACTTTGAGGACATGGAGCGTCAGGACGGCGAAAACGGCTACTATAAGTTTTCGTACATGGGCGAACCTCGTCCGTTGAAACAGTTGCCTTGCTGGGTATGCTATACGAATCCTGAAGTTCATAAGACACTTCTTGGAGGATTGGAAGACTCCCCACTCTATAACGGTCAGATACAATCGATAGGGCCACGCTATTGTCCTTCGATTGAAACAAAGCTTGTCACCTTCCCTGAGCGTCCGCAACACCTGCTGTTCCTGGAACCTGAGGGCGAGAATACCAATGAAATGTACCTGAACGGATTCTCGTCAAGCCTTCCGATCGAAGTACAAATTGAGGCACTCAAGAAGATACCCGCCTTGAGAGACTTGAAGGTTTACCGTCCTGGATACGCCATCGAGTACGACTTCTTTGATCCTATACAACTCAGTCACTCATTGGAATCGAAAGTAGTGAGCGGACTGTTCATGGCTGGACAGGTAAACGGCACAACAGGCTATGAAGAGGCAGGAGGACAAGGCACACTGGCTGGCATCAACGCAGCATTGCTGGCAGCTTCGACAGGTAACGATGGTGTGTCAACAAACAACACCTTTAAGCTACAACGCGACGAAGCCTACATCGGCGTACTGATAGACGACCTGGTGACAAAAGGCGTAGACGAGCCATACAGAATGTTCACGTCGAGGGCAGAATACAGGATATTGTTACGCCAGGACGATGCTGACGCACGACTGACGGAGAAAGCCTACGAGTTAGGACTGGTCAGACGCGACCGTTATGACTGGTGGATGCAGAAGAAAAAGGCCATCGAAGAAATCGAGGTTTTTTGCCAGACGTATGCGATAAAACCGAAGATAGTTAATTCGGCTTTGGAAGCCTCTGGCTCTACCCCACTCGTCTATGGCTGCAAGTTGGAAGACCTCGTGGCAAGACCAGAGCTGAACTTCGAGAAGCTACAAGAAATCGTACCTGAGCTAAAGGAACGTATCGAACAGTTACCGAACAGAAAGGAAGAGATAGCCGAGGCTGCAGAGATACACATCAAATACAAAGGGTATATCGAGCGCGAACGAATGGTAGCTGAAAAGATGCACCGGTTAGAGAATATCAAAATCAAGGGTAAATTCGACTACCCCAACTTAACATCCATTTCAACGGAAGCACGACAGAAGCTGGAAAAGATTCAGCCAGAAACGCTTGCACAGGCAAGTAGAATTCCTGGCGTTTCACCGAGCGACATCAATGCAATGTTAGTATTGATGGGAAGGTAGATGAAGAGAAAAACAGAAACGCAAAGGTGAGTCATTTGCAGCAACTAAAGAAATGTTTCACGTGAAACCTTAAAAGCAAAAGAGAATATAATTAAAGAATAGTATAACGATAAAATCAAAGGATTATGAACAACGAGACATTAATGGCGAATCTTCGCTGTATTCCCGATTTCCCCAAAAAGGGTATCAACTTCCGTGATGTGACTACGCTGTACAAGAATGCAGAGTGCATGAAAATCATGCTGGACGAGATGTACGAATTGTACAAAGACAAAGGAATCACCAAAATAGTAGGTGTAGAAAGCAGAGGTTTCATCATGGCTGCTGCGTTGGCAGCAAAGTTAGGATGTGGTGTAGTGTTAGCAAGAAAGCCAGGAAAACTCCCTGCTACGGTTATCAAGGAGTCGTTTAGCAAAGAATATGGAGTAGACACCGTTGAGATGCACATCGATTCAATTGATGCCGATGACGTGGTATTGATTCACGACGACTTGTTAGCAACAGGCGGAACCGCAAAGGCAGTATACAAACTGGTTAACCATTTCCATCCGAAGAAGATATATATCAACTTCATTATCGAGATAACCGATGAAGGACTTCACGGTCGAGATTTGTTTGAAGGAATTGACCTGACAACCCTCATGACCGTATAGTGTTTCACGTGAAACATTGAACATGAAAAAGGAAGAGGACGAGGCACGATTGCAAAGACTGAAGGCTATTGTGCTGGCGATGCCTGACAAGCCTGGAAGCTATCAGTACTACGATGCTGATGGGACAATTATTTATGTGGGTAAGGCAAAGAACCTGAAAGCTCGTGTCTCATCCTATTTCCATACGGAGGTCGACCGTTTTAAGACGAGGGTGCTGGTATCAAAAATTTGGGAAATCAGTTATACCGTAGTGAATACAGAGGAAGATGCGCTACTCTTGGAAAATGCGCTCATCAAGAAGTACAATCCCCGATATAACGTGCTATTAAAAGACGGCAAAACCTACCCCAGCATTTGCGTCACCAACGAGTATCTGCCGCGTATCTTCTGGACACGTAACATCAACAAGAAATGGGGTACATACTACGGGCCTTACTCACACGTTGCGAGCATGCATGCCGTACTTGAACTCATCAAGAAACTATACCATCCAAGAACTTGCAGGCAACCATTACTGAAAGAAGGCGTTGAAACGGGGAAATACCAAGTCTGTCTGGAGTATCACATCAAGAATTGTGGTGCGCCATGTACAGGTAAACAGTCGTTGGAAAACTACCAAAAGAACATCCAGGAAGCACGCGAAATACTGAAGGGAAACACTAGGAAGGTACTTCGAGACATGCGTGACGAAATGATGCAGCTGGCTAACGAATTACGTTTCGAGGAGGCCGAGGAAGTCAAAAGACGATACCTGCTGATTGAGCAATTTGTAGCCAAGAGCGAAGTCGTCAGCCACACCATTGACAACGTTGATGTGCTGTCGATAACGAGTGATGAGAAGGTTGCTTTTGTCAACTATATCCATGTATCGAATGGTCAGATTAACCAGAGTTTTACGTTCGAATATAAGAAGCGTTTGGACGAGAACGAAGAGGAACTGCTACAGTTGGCCATCGTCGAAATGCGTGAGCGATTCAAGAGCCACGCAAAGGAAATTATCGTTCCACAAGAGGTGAATATCGACCTTCAGGGAGTGACCATCACGGTACCCCAGCGAGGAGATAAAAAGACGCTGCTCGACCTGTCGTTAATGAATGGAAAACAGTATAAGTTCGACCGTCTGAAACAAGCAGAAAAGCTGAATCCAGAACAAAAACAAGTACGACTGATGAAGGAGCTGCAAGACCTGCTGCACCTGCCAAAGATACCCTACCAGATTGAGTGTTTCGACAACTCGAACATCAGCGGAACAGACGCCGTAGCAGCCTGTGTGGTATTCAAAAAGATGAAACCCTCAAAACAGGACTACCGCAAATACAACATCAAGACGGTGGTAGGACCGGACGACTATGCATCGATGAAAGAGGTCGTTTACAGACGGTACCATCGGCTGGTAACAGAAGAAGAACCCCTACCCGACCTTATCGTGGCGGATGGTGGCAAAGGTCAGATGGAGGTGATTCGACAGGCCGTGCAAGACGAGCTGGGACTGGATATACCCATAGCCGGTCTTGCCAAGAACGACCGTCACCGTACCAATGAACTATTGTATGGCTTCCCTCCGAGAGTAATAGGTTTGAAGACAGACTCAGAACTGTTTAGGGCGCTGACACACCTTCAAGACGAGGTACACCGTTTCGCTATTACATTCCATCAGGACAAACGTTCTAAACATCAGTTACACAGCGAATTAGATAATATAAAAGGAATAGGTCCAAAGACACGCGACGAACTGTTGAAGCAGTTCAAGTCGGTAAAACGCATTCGTGAGGCATCAGAAAAAGACATCGCGAAGGTAGTCGGTCAGGCCAAAGGAGCCATCATTTATCAGTATTTCCATAAAGAAAGTTTGGTGGATTCAGAATAAAGTCGTAACTTTGCAAACATGAGAGCAGTAATACAGCGTGTCAGCCACGCCCGCGTGACCATAGAAGGCAACGAAAAAGCCCGCATCGGACAGGGTTTTCTGATCCTGTTAGGTATCTGTAATGAGGACACCAATGAGGATGTTTACTGGCTAGTCAAGAAGATAGCAAACCTGCGCGTATTTGGCGACGAGAACGACGTGATGAACCGCTCCATGCTTGACGTACAAGGCGAGGCATTGGTAGTAAGCCAGTTTACCCTCTTTGCGAGCTATAAGAAGGGCAACAGACCCTCGTGGTTCAGGGCAGGCAGTCACGAGCACTCCATACCGCTCTACGAGACATTCTGCCAACAGCTGACGGAGGCTATAGGAAAGCCCGTTCAGACGGGAGAATTCGGTGCAGACATGAAGGTAGAGCTGCTGAACGACGGGCCAGTGACCATCTGTATGGACACGAAGAACAAGGAGTAGTAGAGTTGCGATGACATCGCAACATACAAAACAAAGAAAAGACTATGAAGAAATATCTAAGAGAGATAGAGGCATCAGGGCTGATATTGGTTATCATCGGTATCTTATGCTCGCTGGTATGGGGGTCAGCATTTGGCGTATGGCCATGTGTGATAGGACTACTTTTATGGCTCATCACCTTCCTCTACAAGGCATTCAGATGGAATGAGTATGCACGTGAGAACAAGCAGAACATCATGATTCTGATTATTGCCATCATTATACTAACGCTGAAAATGCTGTTCAGATGACGATAAAGGAGGCACAGGAGGCCGTTGACCGATGGATCAAGGCGTATGGAGTACGTTACTTCTCAGAGCTGACCAATATGGCAGTACTGACGGAAGAAGTCGGTGAATTGGCGAAAATCATGGCTCGCCGCTATGGTGACCAGTCGTGGAAGGCAGGCGATGAAAGGTCTACTGACAACGGTATGTTGGCGATGGGCGACGAGATGGCCGACATACTTTGGGTGCTACTCTGTCTGGCTAACCAGACGGGTGTAGACCTGACGGAGGAACTCCAAAAGAACATCGAAAAGAAGACAAGACGCGACAAAGAACGACATATATCTAACGAAAAATTAAAGATTAAACATTAAAAATTTAAAACTATGAGTGAACATTGCAACTGTGGCTGTGGCCACGACCATCATCACGAAGATGCCGAGCATCTGGAAGACATGTACCAGCAGGCTCTGAACCTGTACGACTGCGACATAAAGGATGAGGATGTCAAGGCAGCCGTCAAGAAGATTATCGAAGAGAAGGTAGCCGAGAACGACACACCCGAAGTGAAGCGTTTCATGTTCGGCAGTATCGAGCTCACCACGCTGACCACGCTGGACTCCGATGAAAGCGTGCTGAAACTGGTAGAAAAGGTGAACGATTTTGCCCACGAGTATCCTGCTATGCCTCACGTGGCAACTGTAGTCACCTACCCTCGTTTTGCCAAGCTCGTCGCTGAGTCGTTAGAGGTAGGCGGTGTCATTCCTACCGTTGTCAGCGGTGCTTTCCCAACGTCACAGGCTGTTATGGAGATCAAGGTTGCTGAAACCGCCCTTGCCATTCGTGACGGAGCACGCAACGTGGATATTGTGATGCACGTCGGCCAGTTCCTGAGTGGCGACTACGAGACCGTCTGCGACGAGATTCGTGAGCAGAAGGCAGCCTGCGGAAAAGTACCCCTGAAGGTGATTCTTGAGACTGGCGACTTAGGCTCTTGTGCCAACATCAAGAAGGCCTCCATCCTCTCGATGTACGCTGGCGCAGACTATATCAAGACCTCAACCGGCAAGGAGAAGGTGAGTGCCACTCCAGAGGCCGCCTACGTGATGTGCCAGGCTATCAAGGAGTACTTCCAGAAGACAGGCATCCGCGTTGGTTTCAAGCCCGCTGGAGGCATCAATACCGTGATGGATGCCCTCACCTACTACACCATTGTGAAGGAAGTGCTTGGCAATGACTGGCTCAACAACGAGCTGTTCCGCTTGGGTACCAGCCGTCTGGCCAACCTCATTCTGAGCGAGTTGGAAGGCAGGGAAATCAAGTTCTTCTAAACATAAAAAAGGGCCTCCATCGAGACCCTTCCATCATCAATAGTTACGCTGCACAACGTAATCGACATAGGCCGTCAGGGATTCCTTGATGGCCTTTTCCTTTACGCTGCCTTCAATGTATTCCATACATAGCTTGCTGAAGTTCTGCATGCAACGCTCGGCATACTCTATGCCGCCCTGCTGCTTGGTAAACTCCACCAAAACGGCGATTTCATCGGGGTTGATAGTGCCGGCCTTAACCTTTCGTGCCAGCGTCTGCATCGACTCAAAATTGGTGTGGTTCAGCGCATAGATGACAGGCAGCGTCAGTTTTCCCTCAGTCATATCGTTGCCAGTGGGCTTGCCGATGTCCTTCGAGTCAAAATAGTCGAAGATGTCGTCGCGTATCTGGAACATGATACCCAGGTTCTGTCCGAACTGGCGCGCCTTCGTCACCTCTTCCTCAGGAGCGTTTGCCGAGAGGGCTCCGATGGCCGCACAAGCCTCGAATAGTGCTGCCGTCTTCTGCTTAATAACCTCGTAGTAGACATCCTCCTTGATGTCCTGGTTGTTGATGTTCGACAGCTGCAGAATCTCACCAGCTGCCAGCGTACGACCCAGCTCAGCCAGGTATTCGATGATACATTGGTTGTTCGTCCTGGCAACGTTCAGCAAGGCCGTAGACAGGATGTAGTCACCCACCAGCACCGACACCTTATTGTTATAGACAGCGTTGACAGAAGCCTGTCCTCTGCGCTCCGCACTTTCGTCCACCACATCGTCGTGGACCAGCGAAGCCGTATGCAGCAGTTCCAGTCCGACCGCTGAGTACTGTGTAACGTCGCTCACCTCACCGTAGTTCTTGGCTGTAAGGAACATCAGGATAGGACGCATTCGCTTGCCTCCGCGCTGTCGGATGTGTGTAAGTACCTGTCCCAGCAATCCGTCACTATGGGTTAGACTAAGGTTGAACAAATCGACGAAATGGTTCAAATCCTGCTCTATCGGCTGTCTGATTTTTGATAAATAATCCATAATACGCTGAATTTTGTGACAAAATTAATGAAAATAATTGGATGATGGCAATTTTTTTAGTAATTTTACGCGAAAATTGCAAATTGTTAGAATAATAAGACAAGAAAATATGGAAAAACTCTTCCTTTTGGATGCCTACGCACTCATTTACCGTTCGTATTATGCGTTCATCAAGAACCCGCGTATCAACTCGAAGGGCCTCAACACGTCGGCCATCGTCGGCTTTGTGAATACCCTTCATGAAGTGCTCACCAAGGAGCAGCCCACACACATCGGCGTGGCCTTCGACCCCCACGGCCCTACGTTCCGCAGCGAGGCCTATCCCGCCTACAAGGCACAGCGAGAGGCGATGCCTGAGGACATTCGCAAGTCCGTCCCTATCATCAAGGATCTGTTGAGGGCGTGGAACATCCCCATCCTGCAAGTCGACGGCTACGAGGCAGACGACGTTATTGGTACGCTGGCCACCAAGGCAGGCCTTCTGGGTATCAAGACCTACATGCTGACTCCTGACAAAGACTACGGTCAGCTGGTCAGCGACAACGTGTTCATCTACCGTCCCCGTCATGGTGGCGGCTACGAGACGATGGGCGTTGAGGAGGTGAAGGCAAAATACGCCATTCCATCGACATCTGCCGTTATCGACCTGCTGGCCCTGATGGGCGACTCGGCCGACAACTTCCCTGGGTGTCCTGGTGTGGGCGAGAAGACCGCCGTCAAGCTCATCAATGAGTTTGGAACGGTAGAGGAGATGCTGAACAGGTCGGGCGAGATCAAGGGAGCATTACGGACGAAGGTCGAGGAACATGTCGACGACATCAAGCTGTCGAAGTTCCTGGCGACCATCAAGACCGATGTCCCCATCGAACTGAAGATGGACGAACTGAAGGTTTCGGAGCCCAACGAGTCCGAACTCGGAAAACTGATGGAAGAATTGGAGTTCAAGACGCTTGCTGCGAAGATTCTTAAAAAAACTGAAACAAAACCAAAACCTGTTAACGGACAGCTTGACTTATTTGCAGAATTTGCGCCCACGAGTACGAATGAGCCAGAATTTTCGAGTTTTGAGACGCTAAAAACAGTGGATCACGACTACAAACTCGTTGATAATGAGGAGGAAATGAGAAAAATTCGTGATTTTTTCTTAACAAAAGATTTTCTCGTTTTAGACACGGAAACCACTTCGACCTCTGCCATCGACGCAGAATTGGTGGGTTTAAGCTTCGCCGTCGAGGAACACAAGGCATTTTACGTGCCTGTTCCTGCCAATCGTGAAGAAGCGTTACAAATTGTTAACATATTTAAACCGCTGTACGAAGACGACAAAATTCTGAAAATCGGACAGAACCTGAAGTACGACCTCGAGGTGTTGCGCAACTATGACATCGAGCTGAAGGGTCAGATGTGGGACACGATGATTGCCCACTACCTGATACAGCCCGAGCTGCGCCACAACATGGACTACATGGCCGAGGTGTACCTGCACTACAAGACCATCCACATCGACGAGCTGATAGGCCCCAAGGGGAAGAACCAGCGATCGATGCGCGACCTCTCCCCTACCGACGTCTACGAATACGCCTGCGAGGACGCTGACATCACCCTGCAGCTGAAGAACAGGCTGGAGCCTGAACTGAAGAAGCACGAGTGCGAACGGCTGTTCTACGACATCGAGATGCCGCTGATGCCCGTCCTGGCCGAGATGGAGATGAACGGCGTGTGCATCGACACCGACTCGCTGGCTGAGACCTCCAAGCAGCTGACAGAACGCATGCTGGACATCGAGCAGCGCATCTACGAGCTGGCTGGCCAGCAGTTCAACATTGCCTCACCCAAGCAGGTGGGCGACATCCTGTTTGGCAAGATGAAGGTCATCGAGAAGCCCAAGAAGACGAAGACAGGCCAGTATGTCACCTCTGAGGAAGTACTGCAACAGCTGCGCCACAAGCACGAGATCGTAGGACTGATACTCGACCATCGCGGCCTGAAGAAGCTGTTAGGAACGTACATCGACACGCTGCCCAAACTGATAAATCCGCGCACAGGACATATACATACCTCGTTCAACCAGACGGTGACCGCCACAGGACGCCTGTCGTCTACCGATCCTAACCTGCAGAACATTCCCATACGTGGCGAGGACGGCAAGGAGATACGCAAGGCCTTCGTCCCTGAGCCTGGCTGTCTGTTCTTCTCGGCCGATTACAGCCAGATAGAGCTGCGCGTGATGGCCCATCTGAGCGGCGACGAGAACATGATTCGCGTGTTCCAGGAGGGCAAAGACCTGCATGCTGCCACAGCTGCCAACATCTACAAGAAGGACATCAGCGAGGTCAGTCGTGACGAGCGTACCAAGTCGAAACGAGCCAACTTCGGCATCATCTACGGCATCACCGTCTTCGGACTGGCCGAGCGTCTGGACATCCCCCGCGACGAAGCCAAGATGCTGATTGACGGCTACTTCGAGACCTTCCCACAGGTGCATGACTACATGGAGCAGTCGAAGGAGTTTGCCCGTCAGAAGGGCTATGTAGTGACCCTGTTTGGCCGCCGCCGCTACCTGCCTGACATCAACTCAGCCAACAGCGTCGTTCGTGGCTTTGCCGAGCGTAACGCCATCAACGCCCCCATCCAGGGTACCGCCGCCGACATCATCAAGGTAGCCATGATACGCATCCACCAGCGTTTCAAGGACGAGGGCATCCGCAGCAAGATGATACTCCAGGTACACGACGAACTCAACTTCAGTGTCCAGCCAGAGGAGAAAGAGCAGGTGGAGCGCATCGTCATCGACGAGATGCAAAACGCCTTCCAGATGCAGGTACCCTTAGTCGCTGACAGCGGTTTCGGAGCCAACTGGCTTGAGGCACACTAACCGACTACACAAAATTACAAAAAAAGAACCGTTCCTTTTGTGTAATTCGGTAAGCTATCATTGCAGAATAATCCTCTAGAACCTCATGAACTTGCATTTTTCTTCACTAAATTTGTGAATTTTCAAAAATAATTATTACCTTTGCACACAAATCAGTGAACAATGCATATAGAATACGAAAAAGACTATCTTGAAGAGCTGTACAACAACGGAAAGTGCAAGAACAAAAAATATCGTTTTCAGCAGGCCGTTGTTAACAAATACCAGAAACGTATTGATACGCTGATGGCAGCTACTCGAATTGAGGATCTCTTTGTATTCAACTCTCTAAACTTCGAGGCTCTTGACAATGGTTTCTATTCAATAAGGATTGACTACCACTATCGCCTTGAATTCAAAATCAGAGAAGAGGGAACGGAAAAAGTCATCACAATTTGCACAGTAACAGATATTACTAATCATTATCAATAAAGGGAGGCAAAAACTATGAACAGAATAACGACACACCCTGGCGACGTGCTGAAAGAGGAATTGGAGGTAAGGGGTATTTCCCAGAAGAAGTTTTCTGAAGTACTGAATGTGCCATATACGCAACTCAACGAAATTCTAAACGGAAAGCGACCTGTAACGACTGACTTTGCCCTTATGATGGAAGCTGCACTCGGCATCAATCCTGAAATGCTCATCAATATGCAGTCACGTTATAACATGTCCGTAGCCAGACAGAAAAAGCCTCTATTGGCAAAGCTATTTGACATAAAACGGACATGTGCTGCTATATTCTAAATTCTAGTGGATTATGAGAACCGTCCCCGATTGATAGGAATCAAAAAAAACTGTCCCCTTGATTTTTCTTAGAACCCATGATTCTCAACGTACCCCTGCCCCCTCTAATCTTAGAGGGGGAGTTGGTTATCTGGGTGATCACGGGGTCGGTTCTACTGATCATTACAAGAACCGACATGATCTTCTAAATTACAATATCATAAACAATATTATTCGATAAAAATTTGACAGCATACAGCCGTTTCACCGCCCGGAATAAACAGCCTGTTTACGAAAATAAGCAGCCTACTTACGAGAATAAGCAGGCTACTTACGTATTTTACCAGGCTTCTTACTGTCGTAAGTAGGCCCATTAGCTTCATCACGAGTAGCTTAGATAGACTTTTCCAGCTCCTTGATGTACTTCTCCGTTTGCTTGGCAATGTACTCACGGAGCTTATGCATGGTAGAACCATTGGTGATGGAATCTTTGTAGAATTCATTTAGGGCTTGGTTCTGCTCGGTATAGAACTCAATGATTTCCTTGTAAATGTTTGGCATTTCCTCAGCAGGGCAATTCAGCTTCTTGGCCAGTTTGATGACGTCCTGAAATTTCTTGTCCAGCTCCTTGTTATGCTTGAGAATCTGTTCAAAGAGTAGCGTAATTCTGCCACGACTTCTGAAGCTACTTATAACCTCACCTATCGTTTTATATTTGAACTTAATTTGTTCCATGTCCATCTCCACCAGTTCAGCCTTCAGCTGAAGCTGTGCCTGCTGGTTTTTCGGAAGTGTCTGTCTCCAAGACTTATTTGGAGCAGTTTTGACTACCCTGAATTCCTCAGGAACCTGGTCTGTCACCTGTACCGTCTGGTCATCAATGCCTCGGCGCTGCAGGTCGTTCAGCAGACTTTTTCCTGAGTAGCGGCCTACACGCTGCTCATAGTCGCGATCCTCATCGTAGTAGCCGTTATGTGTGGTGATGCGGTAGGTCTCGCCAGGCACGAAGTCGAGATTAGTCCACAGCTTGCAGAGCGAGCCGTCGGGCATCACGGTGCGAATGCGACCCACCTTGGGCTTATCGATTTCAACGCTGAAGTTGAAGCGCTTGTTCACCACAGGCATCGTAGCCACGAAGGCGTCGTCGGCAATTTCATTGAGTTCTTCGGCTGTGTCGGCCATATAGACCACGTAGAGGGAGTCGTTCAAGTCACTGCCCACACGACCGTCAATCTTGAACGTGTTGCTGACCATACTCTTCTCGTACATATCGGGGCGCAGCGAGGTAATCTGGTAGATGGTACCTGTGGCTTTGCTCTTATTATCGGAAAGCACCCACGTAATGGCATAGGCATCACGCAACTTAGGATTCTGAGGGTTCTTGCAGCACATCAGCCACATTTCCTGCTCAGGCTTTGTACGAATGCGGTATTGACTGTTTCCTTGCCCGTTTTCGTTGACAACCTTAAGGGTAAACATCTCATTGCTACCAGGAGCCAAGTGCAGCATCTGATAGGATTTTGGTTCATCCTTTGTAAAGTTCTCGGCAATGCCAGGAATATGCAACCGCACACCTTGCATAGTAAGAGAGGAAGAGAAATTGGTAATCTTGACGCTCGACTCTATCTGATTAGTTTCGGGATTTTTATAGACATAGTAAAACTGGTCAGAAGTATTTCCAAAGTTACTGATGATTTCGTAGAACAATGCCTTGACGTTATAAGGTGTGGTATCTACCTTAGTTTTCTTCTGGTCATTGTCCAATGATTCGGCACTAACAGTTGTTATGGTGCTGCAAGCAATGAGCAGCATGATGAATATACGTTTCATAATGGTTCTATTTTAAATGTTCAATGTTATTTCTGGGCTGTTTGCTCCAATTGATGTTTTGCGATTTCGAGTTCCAGCTGCGCCCATTTCAGATAGGCCTCGTTGGCCTGTTTCTTCATGAGGGCCAGTTCTTCGGGTGTGTACTTGTAGTTCTCTGGGCGGGTAATGGGAATGTCGCGTTCGGTCAGTGTGACAGACTTTTCCTCAGCCTTTGTCGGCTCGGCTACAGCCAAGTCACTGGTGGCTTCATGAGCAGCCGGTGTCGCGATTGGTATAGGTTCAACTACTGTTCCTTCCTGTACCAGAAGCGGTTTCTCGGCCTTTCTGACTTTCTTAACCGACTTTATTTCCTTGACCTCTTCCGGTGTTCTGTCTGCCTTTGGTTCTTCCACCTTGTTAACAACAGGCGTCTCCACCTCGGTCTTGTTTTCTGCTACTGTGGCATCCGCTGTCGTTTCCGCTGTTTTTGGCGGTGTCAGCCATATCATCATTATGCCTGCCACACAAGCGGCGGCAATCCAGGGCCATACGACGATGCGGCGCGACTTCTTCTGCTCTTTGGCCACACGCTGCATCAGTCGCTCGTTGAGGTCGGCAGGCATTTTCGCACGTTCCCCCTCGTCCATCAGGAGGGCGTCGCGCAGGTTCGTGTCAGCCTGTCGTAGTGCTTTTAAAGTTTCCTCTGTCATGATTGCAACATTTTGATGATTTTACATATTTTCTTTCTCGTCCGACTGAGCTTCGAGGCTACCGTCGTGGGTATTGACTCCGTCACGTAGGCTATGTCCTTCAGGCTCATCTCTTCATAGTAGAACATCGTGATGATGGCTCGCTCCTCAGGCGGCAGGTGTTTCAACGCTGCGCGTATCAGCTGTACCGTCTCGCTGTTTGAGTGTCCCAGTGTCTCTTCCACTTCCGTGTCCGACAGCTGCTCTGCACTACCCTCTCGGTCCTCGAAGTATATCACCGCCTGGCGTTTGTGTCTGAGCCACGTAATGGTCTCGTTGTAGGCTATTCGCGAGATCCATGTCTTCAGCGATGACTTCTCCGTGTCGTACATCCCGATATTTCTGAATACCTTCACAAACACGTCCTGATACACCTCCTCGGCATCCTGTACCGCTGGCAGCATCCTCGCCACTTGTGCGAAGACCTCGTTGCCGTAGCGTTCCAAGGCTCTTCTCTGAGCTTTAGGACTTTGCTCGCGCAGTCCTTGTATCAGGTTTATGTCCGTTTCGTTCATACTTTCGTTGTATCTTTCTGCTTGTATATACGACGGCAATATCCAAAACATTGCAATGGGAGAAAGAAACTTTTGGGTATTTAATAAATTTTAAAATTTCTGGTTGAAAAAAATTAGCAACAGAAAATTAAAATAGTATTAAAAAGAATACTTTTTGAATAAATAATTTGGAGAATGGTATTCTATTTATTACCTTTGCATCATAAAGTGTAATAATAATGAGAGCATATAAGGTCATAGAGGTCATCAAACTGCTTGAAGCGGATGGATGGATTCTGTTTGCAACCAAAGGTGACCATAGACAATATAAACATCCGTTGGAAATAAAAAGGTTAGATTATGGAAAAAATAGTAGTAAATGTATCTTGGTGCGATAAAAACTTTGGTGCTTCGCTGAGTGATAATGTTCCTGGTGCAGTAGTCATTACAGCAAAGTCGTATGACGAACTTGTTAATGAGGTTCGTGTAACGCTTAAGTTTCATGTTGAAAGCATGATTGCCGATGATGATGATGTTCCACAGTGGTTGCGCGATGGTGACTATGAATTCGAATATCATTTGGATGCGTCAGCATTGTTGCAGATGTGTTCACCATACGCTTCAATTGCTGCCATTAGCAGAGCTTCTGGAATCAATCAACATCAGCTAAGCCACTATGCCAACGGAATCAAGAAGCCTCGTCCAGAACAACGCAAACGTATTATTGAGGGAATACATAAGATTGGTCGTGAACTCATTGCTGTAGAATAAAACACTTTCGGAGTACTCTGACCTTGATCAGAGAATTAACGACTCGGCAAACTTGTAGATGACGATGCCGGCTGTGACGCTGACGTTCATCGAGTGCTTCGTACCCAGCTGAGGAATCTCCAGACAGCCGTCGGAAGCGTCGACAACCTCCTGATGGATACCCTTCACCTCGTTGCCAAGCACTACAGCGTATTTACAAGCCCGCTGAGGCACGAACGACTGCAGTTTGGTACTGTGTTCCACCTGCTCGACTGAAAACACCGTGTAGCCGTTTTCTTGCAGTTTTCCGACTGCCTCCATTGCTGTCTTGAAATACTGCCAGCTGACGGAATCCTCTGCACCAAGGGCCGTCTTGTGGATTTCCGTCGACGGAGGTGTCTGGCAGATGCCACACAGGTACACCGCCTCCACCCGAAAGGCATCACACGTACGGAACACGCTGCCGATGTTGTACATCGACCGCACATCGTCCAGCACCACTATCAGCGGCAGCTTGTCGGCCTCGCGGTACTCCTCCACCGTCAGCCGTTGCATCTCTATCGTCCTAATCTTTCGCATCTTCGTCTTTAGAATGATGGCAAAAGTAAGTATTTTCCTTGACATAACAAACGTTTTCCCACCAAAAAGGGCAAAAAATGGAAAGAAAACATGGGAAATAAAGAAAAATGATTACCTTTGCACGCGATTTTCAATGATTAGGATAACACTTTTACGCAACCATGAGGAAGAAAAGAAAGCATGACAATAGTCCGAAATACGACCGAAAAGTTGTGTTGGCACCCTTCAACGAACGGCTGGCTCCAGAAAAGCGCACGGCAAAGGTCATCGAGCTGTCGGAGCTGATAACCCGTATAGCCACTCACGTCATCTGCTACACCATCGTCTACCACCAAGACTTGCTGAACGACGAGCGGCTGTCGATAGCCCATGCCTTCCTGCAGCGCATGACCACGACACACATCTGCAACCACAAGCTGACGGCCGAGGGACTCGTGTACAACTATCAGGGCGAGTCGTTCGAGTTGCACGAGGAGTACAAGACGATGACGCTGACACGTACCGTCTACGAACACCTCGCTATGTTCTATTTCCTGTACGAGATGCCACAGACGGATGAAGAGAAGGAGCAGGCCTGGAAGGAATGGAAGAGCAACACACTGACGAAGCGGCTGTCGTATAGCCAGGCGTGGAAGTACCTGTTCAGCAACGAGGATATGAAACAGCTGTACAGCCAGCTCAGCATACATTGCCACCCCATCTATCAGGGTCTTGAGCAATACCAGAGCCAGTCGCTGTCCGATCAGGGGAACGATGCCATTCCGCTGTACCTGTCAACCAGTCTGCTGGCCTACCTCTGCCGCCTGTTTCTGAAACAGATTCCCAACGGCAGGGACATCATCAGAAAGGAGTTCAACGAATACGAGCGATTCGTGTTTGACACACTATCGCAGAAATAGCATGCTGAAAAGTGTGGATAACTGTGTGGATAACGCTGTTGATAAGTGGTGAATTATCCGTATTAGTACCGTCACTCCCCTACCCTGCTGTGGATTTTAGGCATAAATAACATGTTTATCAGCAACTTTTTCACGGATTTGTGCGAGAAAAAGATATAAACTTATTAATTTTGCACCGAAATAGAGAATTGTGGATAAAGTGCTTATAGTACTAAAAATCAAAAGATAAGTATTCACACAAGGTGGGATAAGCCATATACCACGGGTGGATAAACTATCAGGCAAGAAAAAGCCAGAAAAGTTTTGCACATATCAACAGCACATCATCCTATTCTTTTTCTCTTTCTTTAAAAAATTAAAAACAAAAATAATGATATTATGGTGTTGAAAACTGAAAAGCTGAAAAAGGAAATCCGCAGGATGTGCGAAGAGAAGGGTGCCATCATCCTGGCACACTACTATACCGTAGGCGACGTGCAGGACGTAGCCGACTTCGTAGGCGACTCGCTGGCATTGGCACGCAAGGCCGCAGAGACTGATGCACGGATGATGGTCATGTGTGGCGTTCACTTCATGGCTGAGACGTGTAAGCTGCTGTCGCCTGAGAAGACGGTGCTGTGTCCTGACCTGAATGCCGGCTGCTCGCTGGCTGACTCATGCAAGGCTGAGGACTTGAAGAAGTTCAAGGACGAGCATCCTGGCTACCAGGTAGTCTCGTATGTCAACACGACGGCTGCCGTGAAGGCTCTGACGGATGTTGTAGTGACCAGCGGCAATGCCAAGAAAGTGGTCGACCAGCTGCCGAAGGATGCCAAGCTGATATTCGGTCCTGACTACAACCTCGGCAACTACATCAACGAGGTGACAGGCCGCCAGATGCTGCTATGGAATGGTGGCTGTCACGTCCACGAGCGTTTCTCGGCCAGCAAGATCGTTGAGCTGAAGAAGCAGTACCCGGAGGCTGTCGTGATGGCCCATCTGGAGTGTAAGGGTCCTGTGCTGGCGTTGGCTGACGTGAAAGGCAGTACGGCAGACATGCTGAGATATGCAAGGGAGAACCTTGCAACACAGTATATCGTGGCCACAGAGGCCGGCATCCTGCACGAGCTGCAGCGCACGTGTCCTGGCAAGCAGTTCATCCCTGTGCCGCCTGAAATCAGCGAGAGCGGCCTGGAGTGCTCGTGCAACGAGTGTCAGTATATGAAGCTGAACACGCTGGAGAAGATCTACCAGTGTCTGAAGGACGAAAGCCTTCAGATAGAGATTGACCCCGCGATAGCCAAGGATGCCGTGAAGCCCATTGAGAGAATGCTGGCGTTGAGCTGAAGCAAATGATAGCTACGGACTATATAGGCCGCTTAGGCAATCAGCTGTTTACTTATGCTTTCACCCGTTGTCTGATGAACAGGCAAGGAGTGGATTCGGAAAGTCTTGTTGCCAACTATCATTTCCAATTCTACCTTTTCCTGGTGGGCGCAGTATCTTGGCCGCAGGAAGGACAAAATAGTCATCAGCCCCTCCCGATGGTTTGCTAATCCAGCGTGGCACTCTAATCTGATTGATAGAAATTTTATAAAAATCTAAAATGCCTTCCATTTCCGTTGGAAAGCTCTACTCACTCGTCAGCCAGGCTATCACAAGATGACTTTCCTGCCTCCTACGATGTAGACACCAGGTTTGGTAGGCTTGGCCACACGCTGGCCGCTGAGGGTGTAGACGGCATCGTCAGCTGTAGTACTGACTACTGGTGATGTCACTCCGCTATTGAGGTTGTCAAAGTACTCCTTGTTGTAATATACAGGCAGTCCTCTCTTCTCAACGGCATCCAAGTGCTGTGTAATCCAGTTGCAAATATACTCGTACTCCTTGTCGAAGTTTATCTCGTCGCCCCATACATCAGTATCGCCGCTCCACTTGGCTTCCTCACGGCTTGCTGCACCGCTGTTCTTTATGGAAAGATAATACTTCGTAAAGCGTTCGATAAGACTCTCTGTAGACAGTACGCCACCTGGCTGTCTGAGCTGCTGGAAACGCTCGTTCAGACGGTCATTGAACTGTAGGGCATTGGTGCGATAGAAATTGTAGAAGACGGCAACGACAACATCAGAGAAGTATTCTGGCGATGTATGGTCGTTCTCCTCAGTTTTCAGCCGTCCTCCCCATCGCTGTCCGAAGGTGCAGTCAAGGTCCCAGGGAGCCAGGGTGAGACGGTGGGTGGTGGCCTTGTCGTAGACGGCCCAGAACATGTTCTTGCCGCTATTGTCCAACGCGTTGACTGTACTCAGAAAGACGCTGTAGTCAATCATGAGCGGTACATCGAACCATTCTTCTATCTCCTCCTCAAAAGCCTTGTCGTCGTAGCAGAGGATAAGTGCTTTGTTGATGGCATCGGCAAAGGGTTTCCAGTCGGTGCTGTCGTTGTCGTCGCCTGGCTCAGGATACTTCACCTCGTAGCCCAACAGCGTTTCCGAATAGTTGTCGAAACGATAGATGGAGTCGTTCATGCTGGCGTTTTCCCATGTTGACCCCTTATACAGCACACCATGCACCTCACCTGTTTCCTTGTCGGCCTTCTTCAGCTTCATTTGTTTGCGGTCCAGCTTCTCCGAGAGGTTATATATGCCACGATACTCATCATTGAGAAACACCTCTACCATACGTCCCCTGACACCATTCAGCGCCTTGGGTTCGTCGTCAATATAGTACGGCTTGCTGGCCATGTCGTTCCATATATCCATCGCTATCCTGTTACGCATACGGAAGACGTCCGGCTGGCCGGCATCAAGCATCCAGTTGTTGTCCTTACGCATGTCGAACAGCTTCACATCGTTGTCAAACTTGATGTTATAGTTACGCTTGTGCTTGTTAGCGGCATTGGTGGTTCCTCCACGCCACTTCAACCTTGCCGTCAGCACGTTGTCGGCAGCATCGTCAGGTATGGCGATAACGACAGTACCATTCTGGTATTCGTAGCCGAAGTCACCTTGCAGCTGTACCAAGGGAAGGAACGTAAACTGCAGGACGCCTTCGACAGTATTGCCGCTTACGTCAACCAGTTTGACGGGATACTGGCTGTCGGCTGTGACGTTCTGGAAGGTATATTGGCCGCTGACCGCCTCGTTGTTGATAGATACTGTGTTCCATCCGTCAGCCAACGTGACCGCCAGCTCATTATCCAACCCGAACTGGCTTTCAGCAATCGTAGCCAGCCACGTGTTTGTCTCTTTGTCGTAGAATGCCTGATGACCGTTGATATACAGTTGTGCCTGAACGGTCATTGCAACGCAGACGCAGAACAGTATAACCTGAATCCTTTTCATAGTTGTTTTGCTATTATCGTTTTTGTTTGTTGACGTATTTTCGTACTTGCCTGTTGCTACGGTCCTTTGCGATGACTATGCCGTTGGTGTGTAGCGGTTGGCCTGTCATTCCGTTAATCTGGTAGTATTGCTGTGTACCCTCGTTAGTGGAATAGGTTTGTGTCTGTATGCCAGCAGACTCCGTATCAATTTTCTGTATGTTTTGGTCAAGCAGGCTGATGTGCCTGTCCAGCCAGTTTAATGCTATCTTGGCATCTTTTTCCACGGTTCGGTATGTCGTATTCCATCTCCTGTTATGGAGTTTCCTTGATGCATCCAACGATGCAGCGTCATCCGACGACATGTAGGTGTTAATATAGTCGACGAGCTGGCTGACCACATCGTCCTTGAGGTTATTCCATAAGCTCACATACTCCTTTGCAAAGGCTTTGTTGCTGCTGTCAAGCAGTTTGCTGAAGTAGGCATTTGCTGATGTGTGAAGGCGTGAGAAATCACCCGCAGTAACCTCATAGCTGGAATCGAAGTCCCAGATACAGGGCATCTCCAGCCGGCTGTCGGCAGTATTGTCATACTTCTTGAAGTACATGTTGGCACCGCCTGAATCGCGCGTTCCCAGTATGTCATGAGCCAGCAGCCACTTTGCCCACGACAGCACGTCGATGTAGTCCTCGTAGCTGCCGTTATCGATACCCTGCTCCATATCGGTGATATACTGTTGAACGTAGTTCTCAACGTCCTCAGTCAGCTCATCGTCGTCAGGGTGTTTCCACGTCCACCGATACATGCTTTCACCATTATACCATGCTGACGAGAAGTATTTCTCCTCTTTCCACCAGTATGGGTCGCGCTCAACGATACATCCTGTCTTCTTGTCACACCTGATGCGGCACTTGTTGTTGCGCTTGACGCTTTCCATGAGCAGATAGCAGCCACGGTAGTCGCCATTGATCATGACGTTACAAGGCAGATATGCCGATGTCCATTCCATGCCTGTCAGCTGACTGACTTTCAGTCCTACCATCGTGTTCAGCGATACGGCATCCTTCAGCAACCGCCAATGCTTGTCGGCATACTGGCTGTCGTCTCCGCGAATCAGCAGGTCAGCATCCTTCTCCAGCTTTAAGTTGTAGGGCATGTTCAGCGGGTCAGAATACAAGGCGGTGGTGTTGCCATTGATGCGTATGGTGGCTCCGCTGGTTTTCTTCTCGTATGGCCCGCTGTCAAACAGTATGTTGTCGCCCTTGCTGATGACAACCCTGCAGGGTACTTTATTGGCATACGTCATATTGAATGTGCCAGGTTTCCAGGGCGATTCTATGACGGTGCCTTCAGGTTCCTCTCCGTCCACTGTAGTAATTTCTACCGTATGAAGACCTGTCTGTCTGACCTCAGAAATGGTAATGGCATGCTGTGCTCTGACAGGGACGAAAACCATCAATAGCATAACGATGATACACATTTGAATGCTGTCCTTCTTGAAGGTATAGAATCGCTGTCCTAAGTAGTTGAATACAACGAACAGGCACATACCCACCGCCATTGAGACATTCTCTTGCACCTCGATACTCGTGTTTGACAGTATTGCATGCATGAGTGGTTTGGCAATACCGTATGCCATCAGGTAACACACCAGGATATTGAGTGTAAAGCGACAAAAGGAGGTGTAACCCTTCTCCTGATAATGAAATGTGAAATGCTTGTTGAGCAGATAGCTGACCATACTTCCAAAGATATAATTAGACGCTGAAGATACCCAGTAACTGAGGTGGAACACGTTGTAGAAAACAAACATGACAGTTGTGCCGATAAGGGTGTTCACCATGCCAACCAAGACAAACTTCACGAAAGTCTTGTCTGTGAACAAGTTTATATGTTTCTTGATAGACATAGGGCCAACTGTTGAGTGATTAACGATATTCCCTGACGAAATAGCCAGGGCGTTTCTTGGTCTCGTTGAAGATATGACTGAGATATTCACCAATGATTCCCAAGGCAATCAGTTGGATGCCTCCCAGGAAGAGGATGGTGACCATGAGGGTAGGATAACCCTGTACAGGCTCTCCGATAATCAATGTCTTGAAGATGATATAGACGAGATAGAAAAAGGCACATAGCGACACTAAGAAGCCAAACAGCGAGGCAAAGCGCAGCGGTGTCGTTGTGAACGACGTGATGCCTGTCAGCGCCAGGTTCAGCAGTTTGTAGTAGCTCCATTTGCTCTTGCCGTGCTGCCGCTGGTTCTGCTGATAGCTGATACCTATCTTCTTGAAACCTATCCAGCTGAACATGCCTTTGCTGTTTCTGTCTGTCTCGCGCATCATTTTCAGCGCATCGATGCATTTGCGGTCTAACAGACGGAAGTCGCCAGTATCCTTCTGAATAGGTATGTTGGTGGATTTCTGTAGTATTCTGTAGTAGAGCTTGGATGTCTGTCGCTTCATCCACGACTCGTCAGATGTCTGCCGCTGTGCATAGACGTCGTCAAATCCCTCTTCCCAGTAGCGCAGCATTTCTGGTATCACACTAACGGGGTGTTGCATGTCGGCATCCATGATGATAACGGCATCACTTTTTGCATAGTCCAGTCCTGCCATGATGGCTATCTCCTTACCGTAGTTACGCGACAGGTCAATATAGTGGAAGTGATGGTCTTGACTGCATAGTGCCTTCATCTGTTCCAGTGTGTTGTCAGTACTGCCGTCATTGACCATCAGGAATTCCCATTCGTATACAGGGTTATCGTTGATAACCTGCTCCATACACCTTTTCAGCTCTTGGAATGACTCTTCCTCATTGTAGGCGGGCAATAGTATGGTAATTGTTTTCATGCCTGTCATGCTATTTTTCGTACTGACTATCCCTGATCACTTCTATTTGGTCGTGGTCGACTATCCACACACAGTCATACTGTCGCTGTTGTAGCTTTTCCCGTCCGATGGCATGCGCTATGCGCTGTGAGTCGGGAGAGCGTGCTATGGTGCTGTCCTGTATGGTTTCCGGCCATTTGTAGTTGGTCTCATAGCGTGCAGCTAGTCCCCATCCGAAAGCCTCGTTGGGAATGACGCAGAATGACGACAGTTTGGGATAGTCGTCCTCGATGATGACAAGGTACACGCTATTGACTGGCAAGCCAGTCTTTTGTATAGCCTCCTGGGCCATTTTCTTTCCCACCAGTCCCGACTTGATGGAAGCGTCAGTCAGGTGTATGTCTATCCACACAGCAGACATGATCCATAGCAGGAAGGCTACGGTCAGCGACTTGATCGTGCTGTTCATATGGTCTATGGAGAATGCCATGATGACGGACAGCATGGCCAAACCGGCGTAGGTGTGCATCATGCTGAATACAGTACCCAGATGCGGACCGACGGCTATTACCATGCATATTATGGTGCATACTATTTGTTTCTCTATGTATATGCTCCACGGTCTGATGAAAACGTAGTAAAGGAAGGGAAGCGCAAGCAAGATGGTTATGCCGGCTAACAGCAGGTTGCGGCTGGGCTGGTGGAGCATGTAGATATAGTCTACGGTAACGAACGATGTCAGCAGGAATTTCGCCGTGTTCTTGACGGCTTTCATCACGCCAGGCTCATATTCTGGGTGTATGATGATGTCTTTGGGCAGTATGGCGACAGCCAAGGCGTAGGCCACCATGATGCCGATGCCTATCATCAAGTCCTTTTTAAGCGTCTTCTTGTCGATGAAGTTGAAACCGAAAGCCAGTATGGGACAGATGAGCGCCCACATCAGCCCGTTCTCCTTTGTCAGGGTGGCCAGGAATATCAGCAGCGGCCATACCACGTACTTCCATTTGCTGGCTTTGATATAAAACAGGAAAGCCACCATACCCCACAGCAGCGAATAGGTCTGGTTCTGACTGTCAACGGCCAGTACCGTAGCCATTGCGGCAGGTGTGATGAAGAAGCAGAGCGTCGTCACATTCTTTGCCATGATGCTGAAGCGGAGTGCCGACAAAAGCCGATAGACGGTCAGCGCACACAACAGGTGTCCGATGACTACAAGCGTATGGTTGAAGGCAGGAAAGAGCAGTTGCGGATTGCGTCCTGCCACATAGCCTATCCATGTGTCGAAGGGTCGCCAGTGGTAGCCAAAAAACAGGAAATGCTCCTTGGTGAAGAAAGGGCTGAAGTCAGGTGTGGTGGTCGATACCCAGTCGTCGTGTGTAGGCAGAATATGAAGCGCATAGTACAACAGTATCGGAGCAAGTAGGATAACGACAGCTATACTCCAATAGTTGTAGATACAGGCTTTGTATTTGTTCATCTTACGACGGCTATCTTACATACTGTTCCTTTTTCGCCCTTACGGGTGGCCGTGACCACCATATACACTCCAGAGGCCACTCTCCTACCCTTTTTGTCGCATCCGTCCCATATGAAGGTTCCTCCGTTGCTTCGTCCCTCGTTGACCAGCGCGCCGTTGGAGGCAACAATCTTCACGTCGGCATTCATGGTGAGTCCTGTCACCGTGATGGGTCCTGTGTAGTCGGGGGTGACGGGATTGGGATATGCCCACACGTTGTCGGTGTTCATTTCCGTATTGGTCTGTGTGGCGTCGCTTCTATAGGAGCATAGTCCGTCTAACGAGCCGAAGTATACCTCACCAGTCGTTGCATTGATAGCTATCGAGAGGACGGTGTTTGAAATCAGCGGACTGTTTTCCTTTGTGAAGTGATGTATCTGCTCCATGTTATCGGCGCTGATCAGGTAGACGCCGTTTCCGTTCGTGCCAAACCATTTGCGTCCTGCTCCATCGACGGCTATACATTGTATGTCGATACCACTCAACAGGTAGTCGGCAAAGTTCGTGCCGTCATTGCGAGGTACCTTCACCTGTGTGAAGGTCGTTCCGTTCTTGTTGATTTCCTGGCGTTCATACACGAGGGGTCCCATGTCTGTACCAATCCATATATTCTTGTCCAAGTCCTCCACGACACACCTGATGCCATTTGTACTAGTGAAGACTGTGCCGTCCTGGTTGGTGAAGCTTTCGTAGGCTGTGATGTTGTCCGTATCCATCTGGTACTTATAGAATGCCGGCAGCGTCCAGTTATTGTTGCAGAACCACATCAGTCCTTCGCTGTCAATCATCATGCTGACGAGCTTGCCATTACTTCTGTTGGGTAGTGAGGAACTGGTGTTCAGCTTCATCAGTTCTGAGTGGTCCTTTTTCGTAAAGGTGCCGTTGCTCAGCTTGACCAGTGCCGTTGTCGGTGCGGAGCTGTTCAGGAACCAAACATCGCTGTTTTGGTCGAATTTCACGCCAGTCACCCATTGGTTGTTCTTACTGACTCCGTTATAGCCTTCAATGGGGCTGTTGTCGCTGTTGTAGAAGTTGATGAGTTTCCCGTCCTTAAACTCGTAAAGACCGTTCTGTGAGCCGGCAAAGATATGGTTGGGATTGCTTGGGTCAACGTCAAAACATTGCGGGCCGCGATAGGGCAGTCCCCTGGTTGTCTCGCTGACGTCGCTGACATCGTAGATTTCCCATTCCTGGTTGTTGAGTATTTGGATGGGTACCTGGCTGTAGAAGTCACCGTATGCCGTATACAGCCTTCCATGCAGGAATTTCACCAATCCGACGCCGTTGTAGTGGGGTCCGCCAGGATTCAGCGTCGAGACGGTCTCCTGGTATTTCTCGTAGTCGCTGGTATCCTCGTCAAAGGAGGGATAGGTGGTGGTGACCGTCCATCCCTTGATGTCTATCAGATTGTCGGACAGGCTGCCTTTCAACACATACACCAATGTGTGAGCCTTGTTGTCGTTCCAGTTGGCAGGGATGGTGACGGTGCCATTGAAGGGTATGACGAAGTCCTCTGGGTTGCTGTACTGATACGTCTCCGAGATGCGGGCATAGATATATCCGTCGCTGACGACGGTCTTGGTGACGTTGCGGCCAAACATATAGCTCTCGCTGATCTCGGCATCCTTGACGTTCAGCTTGACGATGCCGAAGCCGCAGCTGAGGTAGGCGTATGGCCCCTCGATGGTGACGCTGTTGATGCTCTTGTCGCCAGTAATGGCCTTCAGGTAGATGTCGCTGACGTTGACGACGTTGCCCTTGGTGTCGATGAGGTCGATGTTGGTGTTCGAGTAGGTGGCTACGAGCCGCTTGGCCTGCTTGCACCAGCGGATGTTGCCGATGTTCGAGTCGGTCAGTCCGTTGGTCTTGTCGTAGGTGTAGATGCTCTGGTCCAGCAGGTTATACTGGTACAGTCCGTTCGAGGCCAGCACGAAGATGTCGTCGCCGGCAGCCTGAATCTGCTGCACCTCGTGGTACGCCAGGTAGTTGCGCCAAGTACCGACCTGCGCATGTAAAGGTAAGAAAGTAAAAAGGTAAAAGGGTAAAAATCCCATTACCAGAATGTTTCTCCAAATATCGCTTGCAGTTCTTGTCATATCTTTGTCTTTTAGCTTTTTCACTTCTCTCACCACTATTTTCTCACCTCTTACCTCTCACCTCTTACCTCTCACCTCTCACCTCTTACCTCTCACCTCTATTTCAAAAGGTATTCGGCGAGCTTCTGTGTAGCCCTTGCCCTGTGGCTGATGTGGTTCTTGATGTCCGCACCCAGCTCGGCGAAGGTCTTGTCGTAGCCGTCGGGCTGGAAGATGGGGTCGTAGCCGAAGCCCTCCCCTCCCCTACGCTCGCGGATGATCTCGCCGTTGACGATGCCCTCGAACCTGTTGACCACCTGTATGCTGGTACAGCCGCAGGGACAGACATACTTCTTCTCTATTAACGCGATAACGGTACGGAATCTTGCATGGCGGTTGTTATTATTTCCTAATTCGCGCAGCAGACGGGCCATGTTGGCCTCGCTGTCGTGGCTGGCAGCGATGCCCGCTGAAGAACCAGCGGCAACGTTGGCGGCAGGCTCCATAGCGGCGTAACGGGCTGAATAGACGCCAGGCGCACCGTTGAGGGCCTCCACCTCCAGGCCTGTGTCGTCGGCAAAGCAGCTGAGGTGGTAGTGGTCGTAGACGTACTGTGCCTTCATGAGGGCGTTCTCCTCGAGTGTATTTCCCGTCTCAGGGATGTCCTCGTGGCAACCGATGTCGGCCAGCGATACTATCTCGAACGTAGGGCCGAGTATAGCCCGCACCTCCTCCAGCTTATGCTGGTTGTTTGTTGCAAATACGATCTTTTTCATATTGCGGTAGCAAATTCTTCATTCTTCATTCTTCTTTATTTCCTTCACCTTCACTCTCATTTCCTCGAAGCCCTCACCGTAGACGCCGATGACGCTCGACTGCGAGACGAAGGCGTTGGGGTCGATCATCTTGATGAGTCGGAATATGTTGACGCTCTCGTTCTTCTTGGCCAGTATGCAGAGCACCTTCATCTCGTGGCCCGTGTACCAGCCGTGACCGTCGAGTATGGTGACGCCGTGGTTCATCTGCGTACCGATGGCGTTGGCTATCTCCTGCCATTTCTTGCTGAAGATAAAGAACTGTACCGACTGCCGGCGGGCGTTCATCACGTAGTCCAGCGTGTAGTTCTCCATCGCCATCACACAGAAGCCGAACATCACCTTATGGGCACGTTCGAGATGGGTGCCGAACTGTGGGAAGAACATACACGAGCCGATGATGCAGAAGTCGGCAGCGAGGAGCACGTTGCCTAATGTCACGTTGGGATGGAACTTGTTGACTGAAGCCGCAATGATGTCCGTGCCACCCGTGGAACCATTGTTCATGAACACCGTGGCCAGTGCGATACCTGTCAGCACACAGCCGATGATCATCGACATAAAGTCCTGTCCCTCGCCCATCAGCTTGAACGGCAGCCCGTTGTCCTGCTTGGGAATGAGTTCCTGAGCGAACTTCAGCATCAGATAGAGCGTAAAGATGGCGAAGATGGTCTTCATCAGGAACTTCACACCCAGTATCTTCAGGGCTACGACGAGCAGCACACCGTTGATGATGATGTAGGTGTTCTCCAGGTGGAACCCTGTGGCATAGTAGATGATGGCCGACAGGCCCGTCACGCCGCCAGCCACTATCTGATAGGGCATGAGGAACACCGTGAAGGCTATCGTGTAGATGGCCAGGCCAAGGGCTATGAAGAAATAGTCCTTGACCTCGTTCAGGATGCGCTTGTGGTTCAGTTCATAGTTCATAGTTCACAGTTCATAGTTATTTGCCGAGCACGATGTTCACCATTCGCTTCGGCACGATGATGACCTTCATGATGGGCTTGCCGTCGATGTACTTGATGGCTCGCTCGTCGGCCTTGACGGCAGCCTCGATGGTGGCGTTGTCGGCATCGGCAGCAAACTCCATGTCGAAGCGCGTCTTGCCGTTGAAGGCGACGCCCAGACGGACGGTGTTCTCGACGAGGTACTCCTCGTTCCATGCAGGCCACTTCGAGTCGCAGACGCTACCCTGCTCGCCCAGTGCCTCCCACAGCTCCTCGGCGATGTGTGGGGCAAACGGGGCGATGAGGATGACCAGCGTACGCAGCGCTTCGCGGCTCTTGCACTTCTGCTGGGCCAGCTCGTTGACGCAGATCATGAAGGCAGAGATGCTGGTGTTGTAGGAGAACACCTCGATGTCCTGGCTGACCTTCTTAATCAGCTTATGCACGCTCTTCAGGGCCTCCTTCGTAGGCTCGCTGTCGTCGACGAGCAGCTTGCCCTCCGGATTTTCGCGGCTGTTGCCATAGAACAATGCCCAGAACTTCTTCAGGAAGCGGTGGCAGCCGTCGATGCCGTTGGTGTCCCATGGCTTCGAGGCTTCCACAGGACCCAGGAACATCTCGTAGAGACGCAGCGTGTCGGCACCATACTTCTCGACAATCATGTCAGGGTTGACGACGTTGAACATCGACTTCGACATTTTCTCTACTGCCCAGCCACAAACGTACTTACCGTCCTCGAGGATGAACTCAGCATGCCCATACTCAGGGCGCCAAGCCTTAAAGGCTTCTATGTCAAGCACATCGGCTGAAACGATGTTGACGTCAACGTGGATAGGCGTTGTGGTGTATTTGTCTTTCAGGCCAAAGCTGACAAACTTGCCCTTGTCGGCCCCTTCGTCCTCAATTCGATAGACAAAATTGGAGCGGCCCTGGATCATACCCTGGTTGACGAGCTTCTTGAACGGCTCGTCCTCGCAGCTGTAGCCAGAGTCATAGAGGAACTTGTTCCAGAAACGAGAGTAGATGAGGTGGCCCGTAGCATGCTCCGTGCCGCCGACGTAGAGGTCGACGTTGCGCCAGTACTCGTCGGCATCGCGGCTGACGAGGGCCTTCTCGTTCTTCGGGTCCATGTAGCGCAGATAGTAGGCCGAAGAGCCGGCAAAGCCAGGCATCGTGTTCAGCTCGAGGGGGAAGACGCTCTTGTTGTCAATGAGGGAAACATCGACCACTTGGTCGGTCTTGGTGTCCCAAGCCCACTTCTTGGCGCGGCCAAGGGGTGGCTCGCCCGTCTCCGTCGGCTTGTATTCGTCGATTTCAGGCAGCTCTAACGGCAGGCACTCCTTAGGTATCATATAGGGCATGTCGTCCTTGTAGTAGACGGGGAACGGCTCGCCCCAGTAGCGCTGACGTGAGAAGATGGCATCGCGCAGACGGTAGTTCACCTTCACGCGGCCCAGTCCCTGCTCCGTCACAAACTTCTTCGTGGCAGCGATGGCTTCCTTGACGGTCAGTCCGTTGAGGCTGAACTTGGCACTGGCAGAGTTGCACATGATGCCTTCCTTGGCATCGTAGCTCTCCTCGCTGACATCGGCACCCTCAATCAGCGGAATGATGGGCAGGCCAAAGTGTTTGGCGAAGGCGTAGTCACGCGAGTCGTGGGCAGGCACGGCCATGATGGCACCTGTGCCGTAGCCAGCCAGCACGTATTCGGCTATCCAGATGGGTATTTTCTCGTCGGTAAACGGGTTGATGGCGTAAGAGCCAGAGAACACGCCCGTCACCTTGTGGTCCATCTGACGGTCGCGCTCCGTGCGCTTCTTCACGTAGTCGAGATATTTCTCCACCTCTTCCTTCTGCTCAGGCGTCGTCAGCTGCTGCACCAGCTCGCTCTCAGGAGCCAGCACCATGAACGTAACGCCAAACATCGTGTCGGCACGTGTGGTAAAGATAGTAAACCTATCAATGGAGGGAGAACCGCCATCCACACTGGGGGCTACCTTGAACTCCACCTCCGTACCCTCGCTTCTGCCAATCCAGTTGCGCTGCGTTTCCTTCAATGAGTCCGTCCAGTCAATCTCATCCAAACCGTCGAGCAGCCGCTGTGCGTAGGCCGAGACACGGAGGCACCACTGGCG
>JAEEGL015225550.1_pt1 | contig 41566 bp, 39 predicted proteins | sample 9134231 | NCBI WGS metagenome assembly JAEEGL01 (sample SAMN16246548, study PRJNA631951) | gut metagenome | biome: gut microbiome; feature: rumen; material: fiber-attached | host: Bos | place: Iran: Karaj | collected 2018-10
GCGGCGCCCACGATTTTTGCGTGCGAGCCAAGGGTATGGGCGGCGAGGTAGAGGAACAGATCCCGGAAATTGCATTCCGGATTCTCCGTCAGATAATCTGTCAGACTGAGGGAGAACCTGTCGCACATCCAGATGCGCGCTGAGGAGTTCCAGTGCTCAGCCCACGACATTTCGTTGGCGCTTGCCCCGGAAATGGCGAGGACTCCCCGGATTCCGTCAATGCTGCGTATGACAGCCTCGCCATAGCAGGGCTCGGCGCATATCAGCAGCTTACGGAATTTCATCTTTTCCGCTGTCTCCTTGAGAAGTGCGGCGCTGAAACCGCTGCCCGGCGGCTTGTCTCTCCAGCAGAATTCATCGGCTCCGTCGGTGGACTGGCTGTGCCCATGGCCGCTCCAATAAAGAAGGACATTCGCTCCGGCGTCCTGCGGCAGCATTGTCCGGAGACGTCCGCCGCTCCTGCCCAGCAGGATGTCGGCGATGTCGGCAGGGGAGAGCTCCTTGCTGTCGTAATCTATGACGGCAGAGGGAATGGTGCCGGTGCCTCCAAGAAGGTCGGGCCCGTCTTCAGCGTTTCTGACAATCCCCGGTTCGGGATTCATTTCGTCCGAAGCCATGTCCTTGTCCAGGATGAGGATGATATGGTCGTCCGGGAAGCCGTAGCTGCGGAGCATCTGATAGATTCCGAGCACATCCGCCTGATGCCGGTAATTGCTGAAACCGTTGCTGCCCTGCACCAGGACGGCATACTGGCAACTGATCCCGGGATAGTTGAAATCCGCGCCGCCCGAGGCCTGCGAATCGAAATCGGCCTTAGCCTGCTGCTCGCTGTAGAGGTATCGCCAGACGGCATTGGCATCGGCGGTACGACCTCCGGAACCTCCGAAATAACCACGGTGATGGATTTTTCCGTCCAGAATCTGCCAGAGGACGTATGTGGTCGAAGTGGCAGCCGTGTAGGTCTGCCTGTCGAAACTGATTTCTCCCGACGCGCCAATGAAGTGCAGCAGCCGTCCCTGCTCAAGGGCATTCAGGTACACTTTCATGGATGTGGCGTTCCAGGCTGCTCCGCCGAGCTCCGCTTCGTCGGCGTTCATGCTTATGTCGATGATGGCCTGGTTGAAGGCCTTGTTGCCGTCGTCCCCGCCCGAGTGCTCGACATAGCATGCGGCGAAAGCGGCAATCATCAGGGCGTCGTAGAACTTGCATTCCTCGAAGCCGGGTTTGGATCCGAAACGGACTTCGTAGCTGAGTTCGAAACCGGTGGACGGGTCTGCGTAGGGGGAGAAACCTTCATATCCCTGCAGGATTTTCCATGAACGTGGCCCCACTGCGTCCAGCTCCTCTTCATAGAAGCCAGGAACTGCAAAATATGTGCTGTACGCCGATTTGAATATCAGCCACTCATTGTCATTGGCGGGGTCGTCGGGGTCCGTGCTGTCGTGAAGCAGGCTCCAGAACTCGCCGTCCATCACGGCCTTGCGGTTGGCGCGGGCCACATCGTACATCTGTTCCGCGGTCTCCGCCACGCAGAAGACGGCAGACGCCGCCATTCCCTGCCCGTCCACGACCTTGCGGTATCTGTCAAATATCGAAAGGAGTTCTTCGGTGCTGCCGTACTGGAGGTTCTGCTGGAGAGTGATGTCATTCTGCTGTGAGTAGAACGGCGCCCAGTAGTTGAATGTCATTCCGTATGCATCCTCGGGGGAGAAGAATGCCGCCTTCGGGCTGCTGATGATCATGTCGTAGTATTTGCTGACGGAAGCATAACGGGTCATCAGCAGGCCCGTAAACGAGACGTCGCTTTCCGTCAGGGCCCATAGGAAAGGTTCCTTGTTTATATTCAGGCCGCTTGTGGTGACGGCGTAGCGGCGGATAATGTCTTCGCTGGTGGCAGTCGGTGCGATGAGCGGTTTGCCGGTCCTCTTGCAGGCAGGTGCGAAAGCCTCGACGCTCTCGTTTCCGAAGGGCCCCACGATTGCAATAAGGTCTTCTCTGCCGGACAGCTCGCGGCTAAGTTTTACGAGGTCCTCCGACGATTCATCGTACCATTCGAGTTTGAGGTCGACCGCAACGGCGTTATGGCGCTGGGCTTCCTGGAAGTTCTCCAGAAACCAATCTGCCGTGCGCTCGAGGCGCTTCTTCGAGATGTCGTCGCCTATGGGTGCCACGACGGCAAGCGTGCGTTCCTTCCACTGACGTCCGCTCTGATACACCGTCTCCTTATTCCCGCATGCCGGCAGGATCAGTCCGGCGGCGATACAAAGCAGTATGGCAATAATCCTTTTACTCATTCCCGGCCTCCTTTTTCATGGCGTCTGCGTGAATGGTCTGGAGCAGATCCTCTGTCAGATAGCATTCTGTGAGGAATTGTTGCAGTTCGGTGTAGGGATGCAGAATCACTTCCGTCCATCCGTCTGCAAACGACAGAGTCTGATGCTTGGGCATCCCTTCCGAAGACAGCCACTGAGCTATGCATTGTTCGACGGCTCTGTCGATATGTTTCACCACCGAAAACGGGCAGTGGTTGGAGATGCTGACAACGTCGATCCCTATATAGTCGAATCCTCCGAAAAGATCGCTCATGCGGTAGAATGTGCCGGAAGCGCCCCCGCACACCGGAAATACGAGCTGGGCGACAGGCCGGGTATCAGAGTCATAGACTATGCGCATCGCATCTTCATCCTCAATCCTGAATCCGCCGCCGGCTTCATCGGAAATCCATTCCAAGAGAAGTTTCTGCTCATCCTCGGCCGGGACATATTTCGCATTGAAGCCCTCGGTAAAACCCTCCACGGACTCCCGTATGGCCGTTGCCCGGGGATTCGCCGCGATCAGGAGCGTATTGTCCGAAAAGGCTGTTGCGACCGCTCCGGCCTCGTACATGGCTCCTAAATACGGCAGGCAGATGGTGGAACCTTTGCCCGGGAGCGGCTCCTTCGTTTCGAGGTACAACAGGTCTGCGCGCAGACAAGTTTCCAGTTCATCGCTGTGCCGGCGGAGATAATCGTCATATTCGCTCCCCGCCACTATCAGAAGACGCCGCACTGTGTCGCGGAGCATGGACATCTGCCCGAAATAAGTCTGGAGGATAGCAAGGCCCTCCGAGCTTGTGGAAGGTGAAAACTGCATCGTGCGCAAGCCGCGTGCGAGGGCGGTCCGCTCGACTCCGGCATAAATCAGATCGTTGTAGCTTCTGTCACCCAGTGCGCCGGGGTCGTACACGACTGTCACGAGAGGGGCTCCGGAGGGGACGTCGGCAGGATCCGGTTCGTATTGTACCTTCCTGCATCCTATTGCCATCACGACGATGGCAGCCAGAAACAAGGATTTCGTAGACCAAGTTTTCATTTTGCGCACTCCGGTTCTGCAAAATTACCCTTTTTTTTGTAATTTCGCGGCCGAAAACGAAGTTATTATGATTATGAAGAAATTTGCTTTTACTCTTGCGACTGCAGCTTTCTGCTGCTTCCTTGGTTTATCTGCCATTGTTTCATGCAATAAAAACGACGAAGAGGAAACTGGTGAACTCCAGCGCGTATTATACAGCGAACTCGACCTGCCGGATGACGGATCAAACGGCTCGAAGTATGGGATAAGCGACGAAGACATTGAGATCCGTGCAAGTGAAATGGGTGTCGAGGCCGCCGCTCTCAAGGCAGTCTTGTTTGTGGATACCGGCGGTCACGGCGGTTTCCTGGCCAATGGCGATCCCATGATTCTTTTCCAGGGACATATTTTCTGGCAGCAGCTCAGGACGAGGGGCTTGAATCCGCAGAATTATGTGAAGGGCAACGAGGATATTCTTCATCAGAAGCTGGACAAATCGAAATTTGTCGGCGGCGTTGGTGAATGGGAACGTCTCGAAAGGGCTATCGTTATTCATGAAGATGCTGCTCTCTGCTCTACAAGTTGGGGCATGTCCCAGATAATGGGTTTCAATTACGGAAAGTGCGGATGCAAGTCCGTGACGGAATTCGTTTCCAAGATGAAAGAAAGCGAAGTCGCTCAGTTCGATTTATTCGTGGCCTTCATCAAATCCAATTCAAACATGGTCAAGGCTCTCAAAGAGCGCAATTGGGTAGATTTCGCCAGGCTTTATTTCGGCCCTGCAGATATCAAACTCTATGCGGACAAACTGTCCAAGGCCTATGCTTCTGCCCTCAAGTAGGTTTTAATACCAGCTTGATGCTGACATTTGATCATTTTGTCCGGCGGCTGCCCGGTCGGTTAGTTTTGCCGGGCAGTCAATGTGCTGATACTTAACGAGATACTGATAGTAAGGTGGTTAGCTGCCCGGCGAATCAATGGCATCCGGGGCGCAGCAGGGTAAAAAAACGGCAGCCGAATAAGGCTGCCGAAAGTTTTGTTTAGTAGCGGGGATAGGACTCGAACCTATGACCTCCGGGTTATGAGCCCGACGAGCTACCAACTGCTCTACCCCGCGATGTGGAGTGCAAAGGTAGGAAGCATTTTTTAATTTTCCAAATCAATCGGAAAAGACCGCGTAGGAGCCGTCGGGAACGGTCTTGAACCGGGTAACGTAGCCTGAAGCCCCTTTGACGGTCCTGGCACGCCTTCCCTCGATCCTCACGGGGACGGAAGTCAGGAGCGTACAACGCCCCTTGGACGATGCCTTTATCACGGCCTCTTGAAGCCGGCCGCCGCGCCACGTCATGTCGACAGTATAGCCGCCCCGGGCCCTCATGCCGCTGACCGATCCGTCAGCCCAGCCGGAGGGAACGGCAGGCAGGAGATGCAGCTGCTCGTACGCATCCTGCAGGAGCATCTCCGTATAGCCGGCAAGGGCTCCGAGGTTGGCGTCGATCTGGAAAGGAGGATAGATGTCCAGAAGGGTCGGGGACGTCGCCTTGCAAAGCTGGTTCCGCAGCATGGTATGGGCCGTCTCCGCATCCAGCAGGCGCGCGTAACAGGCCATTTTCCAAACCATGGACCAGCCGGGGCCGGTCTCGCCGCGTATTTCCATCGTACGGCGCGCTGCTTCCGCCAGTTCCGGCGTCCCGGAAGGAGAAATCTCATTCGAAGGATACAGCGCATAAAGATGTGAAATATGCCTATGGTGGGCATCCTTGTCGGCGAAATCCCTGTCCCACTCAACTATGTTGCCCCTCTCCCCTATCTCAAGGGGCGCCAGCCCGGCGCGTATCCGGCGCCAGCGGGCACGGGAGCGCGCATCGGTTTTCAGTATCCGGGATGCTTCTATCACGTTCCCCAGAAGGTCCGACAGGATCTCCCTGTCCATGGCTGAATTCTCCATAACGTCATGCACCTTCCCATTCTCGTCCTTGTAGTTGTTCTCCGGCGAAGTCGAAGGGGACGTCAGATAGCGGCCGCCGCGGCGTATGACCCAGTCCTCATAGAACTCGGCCGCGCCTTTCATCAGCGGATAGGCCTTGTCGCGCAGGAATCCTATATCACCGCCGTACAAGTAATGGTCATAGAGATGGCGGCAGAGCCAGCCTCCGGCCATGGGCCACATGGACCAACGGTTCTGGCCCATCGTCTCACCCACCGGAACGCAGTTGCCCCAGATGTCGGAATTGTGGTGCATGACCCAGCCCTTCATCCCGTAGACGTTGCGGGCCACCTCGGCCCCGTTGAGGCTCGCATATCCGAGGAAGGAGAACAGGGCTTCGGCCGTTTCCTGCATGGCTAGAGGCTCCGCGGCCCAGTAATTCATCTCGAGGTTGATATTTGTCGTATAATCGCAACCCCAGGAAGGGCGGGTGTCTCCGCACCATATCCCCTGCAGGTTCGCCGGAGGACCGTCAGGGCGCGAGCAGCTGAGCAGCAGATACCTCCCGAAATTGAAATACAGTTCCTCAAGGGCGGGATCGGCGGCGCCGGCCTTATACGCTTCGAGGCGCTGCGGAACGGTCAGAGCAGCATCGTCAGAGCCGCACCCGAGGCACAGTTTCACGCGAGAAAAGAGCAGGCTAAAGTCCGCCACATGCTCTTTTTTCAACAAGTCATAGTCCTTCCCGTCAATGGCCTTCATCGCCTCGGCGCATAGGGTCTTCTCGTCCAGACCGTCCTTGTCCGGATCCTTCCACGGGCCGTTATAGGACGTCGCGGCCGTAAGCAGCAGGACGGCCATGGAGGCCCCTTCTACATGCAGCCGTCCTCCGCGCACGGAGCAACGCCCGTCAGTCGAAGCAACCTTCACCCGGAACTGGAACCTCATGCCCTTCGCCCCGTTGCCGTCCGTCCATTCGTGCGGATGGCGGGCATAGGACGTGCCCATGTATCGGCCAAGCTGGCTTCCGACGGCGATTTCCGAATCCGAAACGGACTCCGCATACGTATCCGGCCAGGGTGTCGTACCGCCGGCATCGAAAACAAGGGCTCCGGGACGGCTGGCCTCCAGACGGACAACCAGCGCCCTCGCCGGATAAGAAACGAAGGACTCCCGGGTATATTCCACCCCATTCTGGAGAAAGGATTCACGGCATACGGCAGTCCCGAGATCCAGCTCTCTCCGGTACGCTGAGGCCGCCTTCAGGGGCTGCCATATCATGAGATCTCCCATCGTGACGAAGGACTGCGCGTTCTTTCCTTCGAGGGTGCGGGTGATGCGGTCCGCCTCATTCCGGTCTCCCCGGGCAAGGGCCTCCCGGATGGCGGCAAGTTTCGCAGGACCGTCCTCCACAGTGTTCACGGCGGGAATGCCACCCCAGAGGGTCGCCTCGTTGAGTCCGAAGCGGGCCTCGGAAGTCCCGCCATAAAGCATCACGCCGATATGGCCGTTGCCAAGCGGCAGGGCATCGTCGAAACAGGTCGCCGGTGCGTCGTAGCGCATCACCGACAAGGACTGCGCCCCTCCCGGCAGCGACACGGCGACTGCCAGGACCATGAACTTGAAAAGGAGTTTCATATTCTATTTCAAAAGGGCCGCCATCGAGGCGATGTCATCCTTGGAGAACACGGTCTCGGTCCCGCTGGACAGGTCCTTGATCCGTATCTGGGAGGATGCGGCTTCATTCTCGCCGCATATGCTGAGGAAGGGTATACCCTTGCGGTCGGCATAGTCGAACTGCTTCTTCAGCTTGGAAGAATCGGGATAAACCTCGACCGCGATACCCTCGCCGCGGAGAGCAGCGGCTACGGGCAGCACATAGGCGGCCTCCGCGATGCCCATGTTGGCAAAGAGCAGACGCGTGCCTGCCGCCCCTTCGGAGGGGAACTTGTCAAGACCGGTGAGGACATCATAGATCCTGTCCGCGCCGAAACTGATACCCACCCCCGACATGCCGGGCAGGCCGAAGATGCCGGTAAGGTCGTCGTACCGGCCGCCTCCGCAGATGCTCCCGATCTGGTAGTCCAGGGCCTTGACTTCGAAAATGGCCCCTGTATAGTAATTGAGCCCGCGGGCAAGGGAGAGATCGACCGTTACGGGGGCGGAGATGCCGGCGGAACCGATGAAGCCGAAAAGCTCTTCCAACTCGTCCAGCCCCTTCAGCCCCGCTTCGGAAGCCGCGAGGACCTTGCGCATCACGGCCAGCTTGGAGGCATTGTCACCCTGCAGCGTCAGGACAGGCTCGAGGACCTGCACCGCTTCGGGAGTGAGCCCCTTGGAAAGGAGTTCTTCCCTGACGGCGTCAAGCCCTATCTTGTCCAGCTTGTCTATGGCCACGGTGATGTCCACCACCCTATCCGGGAAACCGCAGACCTCTGCGAGGCCGGTCAGGACCTTGCGGTTGTTGACCTTGACCTCGACCCTCACTCCGAGAAGTGAAAAAACCTTGTCCACGATCTGGACCAGTTCAAGCTCGCAGAGCTGCGAGCGGGAGCCTATCGCATCGACGTCGCACTGCCAGAATTCGCGATAGCGCCCCTTTTGCGGACGGTCGGCGCGCCACACGGGCTGGATCTGGAAGCGCTTGAACGGGAAGCTGAGTTCATTCTGATGCTGTACGACAAAACGCGCGAAAGGGACTGTCAGGTCATAACGCAGGCCCTTGTCGCAGAGCCTCCCGGACAGGGCCGGAGCGTTGAAGCTTCCGTCCTCCCCCCTGTACGACTCGAAATCGATGCCCGTAAACGGATCGCCGGAGTTCAAGATGCGGAACAGCAGTTTGTCGCCTTCGTCCCCGTACTTGCCAAGGAGCGTGGATAGATTTTCCATCGCGGGGGTCTCTATCTGGGAATAGCCGAAGGTGCGGAAGACTCCGCGGACGGTATCGAATATGTAGTTCCGCCGCGCTGTCTCCAGGGGACCGAAGTCCCGCGTACCCTTGGGGATTGAAGGTTTTGCTGCCATGTTATCTGCGTATTTGAAAGGCAAAGATACGAATTTTGCATGCTTTTTTCTTACTTTTGCAAAATTGAAATTGAAAGAGATGAAGAATTTTTGGAAGATGGTCCTTGCCGTCATAGTCGGCTCGATCCTGCTCAGCATAATCACGCTGATGCTCTGCTCCGGTTTCTTTTCCGCCCTCGGTTCATCCCAGGCCCCCATTCCCAAGTCCGGCGTCCTGATGGTCGACATGTCGAAAATGATCATCGACGAGCAGACCCAGGAAAGCAATCCCCTCTCCTCGATCCAGGCCAGGGGCGGGGAAGCGCCAGCCATCGTGGGCATCAGGGATGCCGTTTGCGCCCTCAAGGCTGCGGCCGCCGATCCCGGCGTCAAGTATATCTACCTCAAGACCGACGGCAACGCGACCGGCGCCGCGAACCTCGAAGAGTTCCGCAAGGCCCTCAAGGACTTCAGGGCGTCCGGGAAAGCCGTAGTGGCCTATACGGAAGCCCCGGCCACCGCCGGATACTGGCTGGCCTCCGTGGCGGACAAGGTCTACATGACCTCGCACCACGGGGTCTCCCCCATGCTCACGGGTATCAGCAGCCAGATGATCTTCCTTAAGGACCTCCTCGACAAGCTCGGGGTCAGGGTCCAGCTGATCCGCCACGGCCGCTACAAGTCAGCCGGCGAGATGTTCGTCCGCAGCGAAGCCAGCGCGGATAACCTCGCCCAGTACAAGGCCCTCGTGGGATCCCTCTGGGGCACGATTTCCAAAGACATAGCCGAAAGCCGCGGCATCAGCGTGGAGGCCCTTGACAAGGCTGTCGACGGGCTGGCGCTCTGCTCCCCCGAAGACTTCCTGACAGCGGGGCTCGTGGACTCCGTGATGGAACGCGAAGCGCTCCGCCAGCGCCTTGCCGACCTCGCCGTCGTAAGCAAGTGGGAAGACGTGAAGATGATTCCCTTTGCCGACTATGCAGCCGCGAAAGTCCTTCCCTACCATAAGTCCTCCAAGAAGATAGCCATCATCTATGCCTCCGGCGAAATAGTCGAGGGCAGCGACCCCAACAACATCGCCGGCAACCGCTTCGCTTCGATAATCTCCAAGGTGCGCGCCGACTCGACGGTCAAGGCGGTCGTCCTCAGGGTCAACTCCCCGGGCGGCAGCGTGCTCGCATCCGAAAAGATCAAGTCAGAACTCGACCTTCTCCAGCAGCACAAGCCCCTCGTGGCGTCTTACGGAGCCTACGCGGCTTCCGGCGGATACTGGATTTCCAACGCCTGCGACAAGATTTACTCCGACGCGACGACCCTCACCGGATCCATCGGCGTGTTCAGCATGATTCCAGAATTCAGCGGGACCCTCAAGAACATCGCCCACGTCAACGTCCAGTCCGTATCTTCAAACAAGCACGGCGACATGTACGGTTTCACCCGTCCACTGGATGCTTCCGAGACCGAATTCATGCACCGTTCGGTGGAACTTATCTACAACGATTTCATCTCCAACGTGGCCGCCGGAAGGGACCTTGATCCTTCTTATGTCGACGAGATCGGACAGGGCCGCGTCTGGTCCGGAGCCGACGCTCTCGGCATTCGTCTGGTGGACGAGATCGGCACCCTTGAAGACGCGGTCGCATGGGCCGCTGCGGCAGCCGGCAACGCCGACGTCAGCGCCTGGAGCGTGGTCGGATACCCGAAACCCCTGACCGTGCTGGAGACCATCACGGCAGGATTCGGAGGGCCCAACCCCGATGAAGAGAACATCTTTGCCGGCACTCCCCTCTCCGGAACGGCCTCGGCCATACTCGGATGGAGCCGCCGCATACATTCCTCCAGGACGGACCTGCATTTCGCCCGTCTTCCCTACGATCTGGTCATAGAATAATCAGAGAAGCAGCATCGCTGCCGTCACATAGAGCAGATAAGCCTGCATCCGCACCCTTCCGCGTGAAGACCAGCGTATCATGGACTCCGTCGGAAGCGACGATGTGAGCCTTGTCAGGTCGTCCCTCGAAGGCATGGTCCTGAAAGACCACTTCGCCACTATCTGGCCGTCACCCAGATAAGTAACTCCGCCGTTGGACCTGTTCAGGGTCATGAGGGTCTTGCGGTCCGCATAGAACGAACGCAGGAGAACCTTTCCGGGGACAATGGTTTCGAGAGCCGAAGGCGTGGAAGCGACGAGGAGCAGCGGCGTGCATCCATCCTGGTCGGCGGCCCTGTCGAGAAACTCCGAAATCTTCTCCCATCCTTCCCCGTTTATCTTCGCGGGATCATAAACCGACACCACGGCGACGGAACGGCCGCAGGCAAGGGAATCGCAATACTCCCCGGAAGCGTTCGAGAAAGGCAGGGACACGGCGAGATTCTCGCTCAGGTCCCACTGCGGATCGTCTTCCTCAAGGCCCGTCTCCGCGTAAATCTCTGCGCCGGGAGCATAGTCCGTAAAGTCTATCAGCGGGATCGACAGGGTAGAATACAGGGTGAACAGCACCGTCGATACGGCGGCTATGGCAAAGGCGACGGCCCCCAGCTTGCGCGTACGGCCGAAATCATGGAAAGGCACGAAGGCGACGACCCACAGCGCCATCAGGACGAGGTTTTTTATAAGGCTCTGCGCATGGGTAAGGTGGATGGCCTCGCCGAAGCATCCGCAATCCATGGGAGGGTTCTTCAGCCACAGGACGAAGGTCAGCACCGTGAAGAAACTAAGCATGAAGCCGCACACCATGCCGGCCAGCCTGCGCCATACCCCGGTGACCAGGGCAGCGCCGGTGAGGGTCTCAAGCAGCGCGAGCGATATCCCCGCGAACTTCGAAGCCCCGATAAGGAAACGCAGGTGCAGGAACTTCAGGTATTCTGTCACGACGAGCCCGGCCCCGACGGGATCCATCAGTTTCAGGGTCCCGGCAAGGAAGAACACCATGCCTATGATGACGGCGCACAAGCGCCTCAGTCCCTTATGGAAGCCTTTCATCTACTATTGCTTTCAGTTTCTTGAAAATCTCGTCGGGAGGCAGCATCAGCCCACAGTCGTCGGAGCAATCCACGACGACCAGCGACGGGTCGGCCTCCGCCTGGCGCAGATACATCGCGCGGACCTTCTTCTGGAACTCGATATCCGCCTCATGGATATCCCTGGCCCCGTCAAGGTAGCCGCGGTCGTCTCCCAGCCGCGATGCTGTCAGCCGGCTCTCGACAAAGCCGATAGGTACGTCGAGGAAGATATTCAGGTCCGGACGCGGCTCGCCGAAAGCGCCGAATTCCGTATCGAATATCCATTTGCGCAGTTCCTCCGCCTCCACGGGATTGGATAGCTTGGCGCACTGGTAGGCTATGTTCGAATAGACATACCTGTCCAGCAGGACCGTGCCCCCTCCGGCAAGGATCTCCTTGATCCGGGGGGCCGCGCCGTGCCTGTCCTCCGCGAAGAGAAGGGCCACGAGCTGCGGATGCACCTCGTCGATGGAGCCGAAGTCCCCGCGCAGGAACTTGCCGATAAGGCCGCCGTAAACCCCTGCCTCATAGCGGGGGAAGTGGATATACTCGAGTCCCGGAAACAGGCTCCCGAGATACGATTTCAGGCGCTTGACCTGAGTGGATTTTCCGGCCCCGTCTAGGCCCTCGAGCACTATCAGCATATCTCTTCTTCAAAAGCGGAAGGCAGCTTGTCGCAGTTCCCTTCCGGGGACTGTTTCTCTATCCTGCGAAGCTCGAGCACCACGAGGACGATGAGCACCAGTCCGGCGCCGAACATCACCGCATACTGTCCGGAGGGCAGTATCTGGGTCCAGTAGTCGTACTGGCTGAGGGAGTCGATCTGGCCGCAGACCAGGGCCACGGTATTGTTCGTGAAGTGCATCAGCATCGTAAGCTTGAGCGACCCGGTCTTGTAATAGACATATCCGAACAGGCAGCCGAGGATGAAGGCGGGGATGGCCTGCCAGGGATTCAAGTGGATGAGGGCGAAGAACAGGGCCGAAATGATTATGGCCCAGACCGGCTTCATCCGCGCCTTGTTAAGAAGGCCACGCAGGACCATGCCCCGGCAAAGCCACTCCTCGAACAGGGGCGCGAAGATGGACACGCTTAGGAAATTGACCCACAGTTTCCCGCCGGTCATGCTCTTGAGGGCGGTTTCCAGCCATTCCGGCATCGGAGGCATCTGCGAATTGAGCAGGTCCGTGCAGAATGCGGCCGCAAAGGTCGCCGCAGCCACCATCAGGGCCAGCAGCAGGCCGCCGCGGCGCCCGAAATGATTGCTGTCCAGTTTCACTCCGCCTTCGTTGAAGCGGTTCTTCCGGCTCCGCACGCTTGCGTACATCATCGCGGGGATGAACATGACGGGATACGAAATGAGGATTCCGTACTCCGTTGCAGCCTGCTGGCCGAGGGAAGCCTGGAATATCAACGTGAACACGTTCCCGATCAAGGCTCCGACGAGCAGCCACAGAAGCAGTCCGAACATGCCTCCCACGCCTGGAACATACCACGCATGGTTCTCGAGGAACTTGTAATTGGGGGTCCGTTTCCTTTTCATCGCATTACTTGTAAAGAGGTGAAGGATAGACGCCTTCTTCGACGAGCGACGCAAGTTTCGCAACCACTCCCGGACGGTCTTCCTTGAACGTGACTCCGAACCATTTCGACGGGGTCGCAAGCACGTCCGTGACCGCGGTCCCGGCGTGGATCATGCGGTCGACGGCGAAGGGAATGTAGAATTCCTTCTTGAGTTCCGAAGCGTTTTCTGCAAGGAAATCCTTGAAAATCTCCGCGCTGGCGGCGAAATAATCGGGAGTGAAGCACCACATGTTCATGGAGCACAGGTCCTTGGGATTGAGGCTGACATGCTCTCCGCTGACGGAATTATCCCCGCGCAGCACTCCGTCCGGCTCGACCATCACGTTGTGGTGTTCGACCACTCCGGTGAGCCTTCTGGACGCATCATAATGGCATATTCCGCGGGAAACTCCGCCGGACTCCGAAAGGGTGTTGTCAAGTTCGAAGCCGACTATGGCATAGACGCCCTTCGAGTCCTCATGCGCACGGCACCAATCCCCCGCTATGCGGAGGGAATCAGCCCCGTAGAAGTCGTCGCCGTTGATGACTACGAAAGGCTCGTGTATCTCTTCGGCAGCCATAAGGACCGCATGCGCCGTGCCCCAGGGCTTCTGCCTCTCGGGGTTCACGGCATATCCGGAAGGAATCTTGTCGAGTTCCTGCGTGACGAACTTGAATTCGAGGGGCTGGCCGTCCAGGCATTTCACGCCTGCGTATTTCTCACGGACGGTACGCTCAAAATCTTCCTTGAAGTAATTCCTGACAATATATACAACCTTGCCGAATCCGGCCCGTACGGCGTCGTAAATGGAATAATCTATGATGGTTTCCGAATTGGGGCCCAGGCCGTCCATCTGCTTGAGTCCGCCATAGCGGCTGCCCATACCGGCCGCAAGAACGAGAAGTGTAGGTTTCATGATTTCAATTTGTGTTATTCTTCGCAAATTTAACTAATTTTGTGCAATTCCGAATATGGCTCGCAAATTCAAGGACATCTGGAACCGGGACAAGGACGGCAGCAGGAAGGAGCAGCGCTCTTTCCTGCGTTTCGCCATCGTGGCCACCGCCATTTTCGTAGTCCTGCTGTTCGCAAAGAGGGACAACGTGGTCCGCTGGGTCCAGGCCGGCTTCACGATCCGCGACCAGAAGCGCCAGATCGAAAGGCTCGAGGAGAAGATAGAGGGCATGAACGCCCATATCGAGATGCTGACGACGAACAAGGATTCCCTCGAGACCTTCGCCCGCGAAAAATTCCATTTCGCGGAACCCGGAGACGAGGTCTATCTCCTCGAAGAGCGCTGACGTCCCCTATTTTTCCCAGTCGTCGGAGCGGAAAGGTCCGACGGGAATGCCCCAGGTGCTCGTAAGGTTGCCGCTGCCGAAGTTGTGGAAGGCATAGCGGACGGCAACAGGCGTTCCGACGCCGTCCGGAACCGTAACTTCGACCCTCCTGCGGTCCTTCGATATGGAGGCCTCGGCCGGATGGAAAACCTTATCCTCCCCTGCGACTTCAAAGCCTTCGATCGCCTTTCCCAGAGGGGCCAGTCCCTGGCTGTCGACCTTGAACGACAGGATCATCTTGCCGCCGTCCACGGTGAATCCCTTGAAGCGTGGCGCATCCGCGACCAGTGCCGTCATGCCGTAATCATGGCACAGGGCGAGGGCCGCGAGGCGCTGCCCGACCTGACGTTTCTTCGCAGGATGTATGCACCTGAGGTCGCCGGCATCGAGGGTCGTGGCCATACCGCTGTGGGGGATGACGTCGAGGGCCTTCTCCTGGGCCTCCATCAGGAGCGCGCCGGAAGTCAGTTCCGGTCCGTCGTAAATGTAAGGAGCGATCTGTACATAGTAGAACGGCATCTCAGGAGCGCCCCAGCGATTGCGCATCATCCTGGCATATTCCTCCATCAGGGAAGCGTACCTGGCATAGGCGTTGCGGTTCGATTCGCCTTGATACCATATCCATCCCTTGACGGTATAAGGAATGACGGGAGCGACCATCGCGTTGAACAGGGTACAGGGATAGCGGTGCATGTCCTTTACCGGCTTCTCAAGATGCTTGAAGTTCGTCTCCGGAGCCACGGAAGCCAATGCCTCACGGCTCATCCAGCTCTCGATCTTCGTGCCGCCCCAGTGCGAAACAAGTATGCCTACGGGCACGTCGAGCGTCGTCTGGAGTTGCTGCGCGAAGAAAAACGCAGTGGCGCTGACCTTGGCTACGGCATCGGGAGTGTTCTCTTCCCAGCTGCAGATGCAATCGTCCAGTTCCGTGGGAGAAGTGGCGTTTTTCACGGTGCACATCCTGATGGGGACGGACTTGCGCGCGCCCAGGATCACGTCCATGCTGCCCTCGACGGGCTGGGCTGAGAATCCCCGGACCGGCATCTGCATGTTGGACTGGCCGGAGCAGAACCACACTTCGCCGACAAGGACGTTGCTGAAGGTGACCTTCTCGCCGTCACTGACGGTGATCTCGTATGGACCGCCTGCGGCGGGAGTCGCCACTTTGGTGTTCCACTTGCCGTCCGGACCGGCGGTCACGACGGTTTTGGCTTTAGTCCAGGACGGGGCGATGGTGACTTTCTTTCCGGCGTCGGCGGTGCCCCAGAAGGCAACTTCCGTCTGCCTCTGAAGGACCATGTTGTCGCTGAAGACATGGGGAAGGGTGACCTTGGCTCCGGCCGGGATGCCGAGCAGCAGCGTGGCTGCGATCAAGAATGAACGTTTCATATATCCGTGATTATTTGGTTCTTACTTCAAGCACGGTCCCGCGGGCCGTCGCCGGGACGCTGACATATACGAGCCCTTCGTACGGGGACCAGACTTCCGCAGGCTTGCCTCCGACAGTGGCTTCATAGCCTCCGGCCGGGGCCATGCAGACAGAGACGGACGTGCGGTGCCCGGAGGCATCCTTGTCAAAGAGCAGCTCCGCTTTCAGGCTGCTGTAATCCGCAGCCCATTCCTGCGCCGTCACGAGGGTGTCGAAGCCGGTGGAGAGGGTTCCCTTGCGGAAGCAGGCCGTGAACCAGTTGACCATGGGCGAGGATAGGCCGGAGAAGTTATGCCACCCGCCGCCGCGGCCGGAGTCCACGAAGAAGTGTTCATAGCACTGGTAGCTCTCGGAAGTCTCCGCTGCCCAGGTATCCAGGGCCGTGAAGGCTATCTGATGGGCTCTTTCAGCGAGCCCGAGATCCAGCATGGCCTTCCACTGGAACAGCTGGTGCGGCATCCAGATGCACCCGTTCCAATATCCGTCCACCTTATAATAGGAAGCGCTCCTGTCGACCGTGGAAAGCCCGTACGGCGTCCACATGTGCTTTTCAGAGAAGAGGTTCTCGAGCATGCGCGCCTTCTGCTCTTCGGACCCTATCCCGGCCAGCAGCGGGCTGACCCCGTCCAGGCCCTTGTTGAAATTGGATCCGTCCGGAGCCTTGAACAAGCCCGCGGGCTTGCCGTCCGCATCATGGGTGACATAGCCGAAATAACCGCATTCAGCGTCCCAGGCATTGTCAAGGATGGCGGCAGAGAGAGCCTTGATGTCCTTGTCGTACGCTTTCACGTCCTTTTTCAGGCCAAGATGCGCGGCGACAATGCGCAGTATCTTGGCTGCACGGATGTAGCACGATGTGGAGATGACCGGGGCGACAGACGGGTAGAGCTGCGGATGCTCCTTGAGATACCACTGCGGAGGATAATCGTCCCATCCGCCGGAATTGTAGAAATAATCCCAGGTGCGCAAAAGCCCGGAAGGCATCCTGGTTGTCGACGTCGGGTCCTTTCCGACCATGAATTCGTAGTACTGCTTCAGGCGCGGATACAGGAACTCCATCTTCTGCATGTCGCAGGTCTTGCTGCACATGTCCTCGAAGGCGAAGAACTGGATGGGCAGCGGGGTCCCGTGATGGATGAAGGCGGACTGGGCTCCCGGTTCGGTCGTGTAGGCGCGTATGGTCTCGAAAGCCAGGGTCGGGTCGATGTCGCCGAGGGCCATGGAGATGGTCCCCGAATCCCAGGTATAGAGGCAGTTCCAGTTCAGTCCGGGAGTGAAATGACGGATATACTGCTTCTGGGTGTAGACGGGATAAACCACGTTCGTCAGCAGGGTCGCCTGGATAAGCTGCTCACCGAGAACGTATTTTGACGCTGCCTCAAGAAGCCGGCCGTCGCTGAAACGGTATTTTCCGGCCTTGGAGGTAAAGGAAGCTTCGTCGGAGCGGAACGCGGCGATACTGCTTTCGACCCGGGCCCGGCTCCCCCTGACAATCAGGTTCCAGACGGTGGTGTCCCTGCCCGGCCCGAGCATAACGGGCCTTTGCGCCACGCAGGAAAAGAAACCCTTGCCATCCCCGCGGAAATGCTTGCTGACATGGTTGTTGGCCTTCGTCCGCATCAGCATGTCCAGTTCCGAACTGTCGTAATTGACAAGATCCGTGATAGGGAAATTCCATCCTATCCCGTACCAGTCGGGGCATGCTCCGTATTTGAGAAGGCAGCCCCCTTCGGTCACGACCGTCTCGGGTTCGTATCCCGGAGGAGCGGGAACCACCGACGCCCCGGAGCCGAAGATGAAACTGTCTATCATTATGGCCCCGTCCCCGGCGGCGGAAACGGTCAGCTCCGGCCCTTCGTACGGTATGGCCACGAGTTCATATTTCCCGCTGCCCTTCACGGCGAACGGGGTCCCGTTGATCTCCAGGTCCACCCTGGAACCGCGCCGGGCCTTGCAGCGCATCCTGACCGTCCCCTCGTACTCGGGCAACTTCATCCTGAGGCAGTCTCCGGCCTTTCCGCTGAAGGCGATCACGCTCCCGCAGAGGGACTCCCTGTCGCGGCGCTCCCCTCTCATCTTCCCGTCATAGACAAGACCGTAGTCATGCCCGCGGACCGCAGGCTCGTAATCCTCATAGTCGATCGCATGGATGCAATAATCGGCTCCCTTTGCCTTGACGGAAGGGTACTCCTCCGCGAAATGGACCGAAGCCGTGGTCAGCAGCTTGAGGTTCTGCGGGACAGGGGAATTGTTCACGCAATGCATCTCCAGCAGGACGGTCCCGTCGTCCACGGTATGCCAGGTCGCATCCACGTAGACCCTGTCTTTCCATTCGATCTCTTCACGGTAGGTGATATGCCTGAGGTCCGGGGATACTTCCCAGGGATAGCAGCCGGATTCGAAGAGCCTGTTGGGGATGCAGGTGGCGCTGCGCCTGTACAACCCGGAGGCGAGGCAGAAATCGACCCTGACGCCTCCCTGGACATCCGGAATATGCGAGATACCAGCATACTGTTTGGAATACGGCCCCCACGCAGGAAGCGTGGTCACATCGTGGGAATTCGAGAAAATCCCTGCGAGAAGAAGTGCAAGCAATAATTTCATATTTTCAAAGATAGGGAAATTCCTTTAAAAATGGTAAATTCGCAATATGGATAGATTGACTTCCCTGTACAAGGCCCGTTTCGGGGCCGGACCCGAGCGCACTGAACTGCTGCCCCTTTCCGGCAGCGCCCGGAAATACTGGCGCATGGAAGGCGCCGGAAGGACCGTCATAGGGTGCATAGGAGTATCCCTGGCGGAGAACAGGGCGTTCCTCGCGATAGATGCGGCGATGCGCTCCATGGGGCTGGATGCTCCCGAGGTCTTCGGGGTCAGTCCGGACGGGCTGGCTTATCTGCAGGAGGATCTCGGGGACGGTCAGTTGTTCGCCCTGCTGGGCACGGCGATACGGAGCGGCGTGTACGGACCGGAAGAAAGAGGATGGCTCCGCGACACGGTCCGGGCCTTGCCCGCCCTGCAATACAAGACAGGAGAGGTCCTGGACTGGGACGTATGCTTCCCGGACAGGGAATTCAACGCCCGCATGGTCAGTTTCGACCTCAACTACTTCAAGTACGATTTCCTTAAATTCACCGGCCTTCCCTTCGATGAGATAAGGCTCCAGGACGACTTCGACCGACTTCTGGAAGACGCCATCGCCCCCTTCGGGAGCACTTTCCTCTACAGGGACTTCCAGGCGCGGAACGTAATGATCCTGGACGGGCGGCCGCGCTTCGTCGACTTCCAGGGTGGACGCCGCGGGCCCGGACAGTACGACCTCGCCTCCTTCCTCTGGAATGCCGGGACCCGTTTCGACGCGGAGATGCGCGCATGGCTCGAAGAAGAGTATCTGGACGCCCTTTCGGAATTCGAAAAGCCCGACAGGGCGGAGTGGCGCAGGCGCTACCGCCTTCTGACGCTGCTCCGTCTCCTGCAGGAAACCGGAGCGTACGGGTTCAGGGGCATGGTCGAAAGGAAAGCCATCTTCCTGGATTGCATCCCGGCGGTCCTGACCCTTCTCGGACAGCTCGCGCAGGAGCCGTTCGAGCGCTATCCTTACCTTACCGAAACCCTTCGCCGGTTGGCCGTCGAATGGGACGGAAGCACGATTTTCCCCGATTTGAAGATAAAGCTATGAAAGGTATGGTGTTCGCCGCGGGGCTCGGGACGAGGCTCCGCCCGCTGACGGATTCGATGCCCAAGGCCCTCGTGCCCGTGGGCGGGGTTCCCATGCTTGAACGGGTGATCCTGAAGCTCCGGGACGCCGGGATCGGCCCCGTCGTCGTCAACGCCCATCATTTCGCCGGGAAGGTGGAGCAATTCGTCCGGAGCCGGGATTTCGGGGTCGATGTGTCCCTGAGCATCGAGGACGGGGCCGAGCCTCTCGAGACCGGCGGAGGGATAAGGCACGCGGAGCATCTCCTTCGGGGCGGCAGGTTCCTCGTGCATAACGTGGATATACTGAGCGATGCCGACCTGCGCGCTTTCATGAGGGCTGACGACCCTTCCGACCTGGCCACCCTGATGCTCACCGACCGTCCAGCCGACAGGAAACTGCTCTTCGACGGGGAGATGCGCCTTGTCGGATGGACCAACACGCGCACCGGCGAGGTCAAAAGCCCGTATCCCGGACGGGACCCGGAGGCCTTCAGGGCCCTTTCCTTCTGCGGGATCCACATCCTTTCTGGCAATGTCTTCTCCCTCATGCAGGACTGGCCGGAGAAATTCGGCATAATCGATTTCTATCTCCGCGCCTGCAAAGACCACCCCGTCCGAGGAATAGTCGCGGACAACCTGCGCCTCATCGACATAGGCACCCCGGAGACGCTGGCCGAAGCGCAGCGCGCGACGTGGGCCTTCTGAACGGCAGTCCGGTCCCCGATTTGGGATTTGCGCCGAAAGTGCGTAAATTTGCCCGATTATGAACATCATGTCCCGGATATGGCTCCCGGCGGCGGTGTCCCTTGCGGTCGCCGCTGCGACTTTCGCTCCCGGCTCGCAGCATCCTGAAGCTGACCTGCGGCTGGCCGCGGTGCCCGTTTTCGCAGAGCCTTCCGGAGACACGGTGATCTACGAGGCCGGAGGATACAAGCGCTGGAGACGGGGAGAGATGCCCCCTTCGGAGCTCCCTGACAGCCTTCTGGCGGCCTTCAGGGACAGCACCGGGCTTGAAGAAGCCCTCGACACCCTGCCGAAACTTCGCGCCCGGGACACCATCAAGGCGCCCGACTCCCTTCGCCTCACGGACCCGTTCCGTTACAAGTACTACGTAGCCCTGGTGGACTCCCTGACCCATGTCGAGACGAGGGACTCGCTTCGCCACTCGTCCGACTCCCTCAAGGAATCCGCCCTTCTGATGCTGGAGGAAGGCGACACCATCCGCTTCACCGCCGACTCCCTGCATGCCCGGCTGGACTCCCTGGACTGGCGCAAGCTTGATTCCCTGTACGCCGCCGATTCTACCGCCGCAGCGAAAGCCGCCTTCGAGAAGTGGTACGCTTCCCTTGACAAGAAGGCCCGCCGCAAATACGACTACGAGCAGATGATCCCCATAAAGATGGCCCGGATGGACTCCATCAAGAAAGCCAAGGAAGAAAAGAAGGCCATACGGGACAGCATCATCATGGAGAAGCCGCGCATACTCGACACCTACGCCATCCCCGACTCGATGCAGTACAAGAGGATCATCGCATGGACGGAAGACAGGGACTTCGGGCAGCTGAAGCCCTTCGTCCCCGACACCGGCTACAACTACCACTTCTACAACGACTACCCCTTCCGCCGAAAGGACGTCAACGCGACCTGGCTCGGCGTCGACGGATCCCCTCTCCAGTATTACAACTGGTTCAACCGCATCGAGGACAGGGACGTGACCTTCTACGAGGCACAGAGGCCGTGGGCCTTCGACCCTTCGACCGTGGTCCAGTACAACAGCAAGACTCCGCACACCGAGCTTGCATACTACGGCACCCTGCTTGCGGGAGACGAGAAGGAGTCCGACAACCTGCACATCCTGACGACGCAGAACATCACGCCGGAGATGAACTTCACCCTGGCCTATGACCGCTTCGGCGGCGGCGGAATGCTGATAAACGAGTCCACGACGAACAAGAACTTCACCGCCGTGGCCAACTGGCTCGGGAAGAAATACACCATGAACACGGGCTACATATACAATATGGTCAAGCGCGGCGAGAACGGAGGCATCTCGGACAATTCATGGATCAGGGACACCACCGTGGATGCGAGGGAAATAAAGATCAACCTCACGACGGCCGAGTCCAAGATCAAGAAGAACACCTTCTTCCTCGACCAGCAGCTCCGCATCCCCTTCAACTTCATAAACACGCTGCGCGCCCGCAGGGACAGCACCTTCGTCCCGGACTCCGCCGCCACGGACATAACCACGGCCTTCATCGGGCACAGCAGCGAGTTCTCGACCTACACCCGCAAATACACCGACAAGATAGGCACGTCCGACACTTTCGGACGCGACCTCTACTCCGGAATCTTCAACCTGGATCCGACTTCGAGCGCGGACTCGATGCGGGTTTCCATCCTCGACAACAAGGTCTACCTGCGCCTGCAGCCGTGGTCCGCGGACGCGATAGTCTCCAAACTCGACGTCGGGATCGGGGACACCTGGAAGACCTACTACGCACCCTCCCCCACGGACACCAGCACTGTCGGGCAGAACAGCTTCTACCTCTACGCCGGGGCCCAGGGACAGTACAAGCACTATTTCAACTGGAACGCGAAGGGACGCTACGACCTCCAGGGGTACACTGCCGGGGACATGCTACTCGAGGCGTCCGCGAAAGGCAACTTCTATCCCTTCCGCAGGGCCCGCACCAGCCCGCTTTCGGTGGCGGCACGCTTCTCCACCAGCCTGAAGGCCCCAGGATACTACCAAAACCATATCTACTCCAACCACTACCAGTGGGACAACTCCTTCGGAAAGATATCCACCACGCGCTTCGAGGCGGAACTGGACATCCCCCACTGGAAGCTGAACGCCAAGGCCGGCTACGCCCTGCTGTCCGGCAACATCTGGTATGACTCGCTGGGCGTCGTGCGGCAGAACACGACTCCGATGAGCGTCCTCGGCGTCTCGGTCCGGAAGGACTTCACGATAGCCGATTTCCTGCATCTGGACAACAGGGTCCTTTTCCAGTACTCCTCGAACCAGGACGTCCTTCCCCTGCCGACCCTTGCCCTCAACCTCAAATACTACGTCCAGTTCGTCGTGCAGAGGGACGCGTCGAAGACTTCGAACGTCATGGTCATGCAGATAGGCGCGGACGCGCTCTGGAACACCGCCTGGCACACTCCGGGATGGAACCCCAACCTCGGAGTGTTCCACAACCAGTCCCGCATCCTATACAACAACGGACCGGTCTTCGACGCCTTCATCAACGTCCAGTGGAAGAGGGCCTGCATCTTCATCAAATACGAGAACGCAGGACAGGGATGGCCTCTCGAGAAGGCCGGTTACTTCACCGCGGACCATTACGTCTATACGCAGCGCAGCCTGCGGCTCGGCCTCTTCTGGCCGTTCTACATCCAGTCGGCGCGCAACGACAGCGTAGGAGGGCACAGCCACTGATGAGCCGCCGCGATCCCTTTGCAGTCACCGCCCTGGCCGTGACCCTGATCCTTATCGCCGCTTCCGGGCTGTCCCTGAGGCTGTCCAAGAACCGCCACCATAAGCACCGGGAGCTTGCCTGCGCCGTGGACATCAGGTCCTACGCCGACACGTCCCGCAGCCTTGTCACCGGCTACAACTACCATCTCCTCAGGGCCTTCACCGATGAAAAGGAATGCTCAGGCAGCATACGTCTCGCCCGGGGGGAGGAGAACTATTTCGACTCCCTGAGGGCTGGAGCCGTGGACATACTGGCCGTTCCGGCGGCGGACACCCTGCCAGGGAAAGAATTCCTGGCCTCGGTCCCAATAGACAGCATCAGCCGCTGGGTGGTCCGGGCTTCGGACAAGAAGCTCCTTCGGGACATCGACGGCTGGCTTAAGCAGTATCTCTCCTCTGAAGAGCACGACGCGACCCTGGAGATGTTCATGAAGACATACATCCCGTCGCGGCGGGCCCGCACCGGCAGGACGTTCTCCTATCTCAGCCCCTACGACGACATCATCAAGGCGCACGCGGACAGCATAGGATGGGACTGGAGGCTGCTTGCTGCCGTCGTGTGGCAGGAATCGCAGTTCCGCATCAACGTGCGTTCGCGCCGAGGAGCCGCAGGCCTCATGCAGATGATGCCGCGCACCGCAGACAGGATGGAGGCCCCGGACCTTGTCGATCCGCAGCAGAGCATACGCGCCGGAGCGCAGTATCTCAAGATGATCGAAGGTTATTACTACAAATGGACTTCCGACCCGCAGGAAAGGCGCAAATACGCCCTCGCAGCCTACAATGCCGGCCACGGGCGCATCAAGGACTGCATCAACTACGCCCTGCTTCGAGGCAAGGACGTCTCCCGCTGGGAGGAGACTGCATCCGTGATCCCGGAGATGAATTCGGACGAGATCCTGGAAGTCGACACCGTGAAGCTCGGGCGCTTCAAAGGCGTCGAGACCCTCGCATACGTCGATTCCGTAATGGAAATCTACGGCCACTTCCGGCGCATTTGTCCGTAGCGTTTGCGAATACGGATTATTTATGCTATAATTGCGAAAACTTATAGATTATGAGAAAGTTATTCGCACTTGCAATCTCCGCTCTTTTCATCCTTGGCGCATGCACCAAGGACGGAGGAAATCTCGACGGCCGCTGGATCGGACTCCGCGCCGAGGACACTCCCGATGATGTGGCCTTCACCCTTGATTTCAGCGGCAACAAACTCGACATGTATGTCATCGCCTGGGGACAGCGCTACTCCGGCACCTACACCTTGTCGGACGGCGTAGTGAAATTCAACATCAATAAGGTTTACCAGGCTTTCTCGGGAGTCGTCATAGACGAGAATACCGGAGAATTCACGCGCTATTCCTGGACGGCCGGAGACATGGATGGCAAGACCCTTGAACTCGTCGCCGGCTACGAATGGTACGAAATGAACGGAGGAGGCGATTGGGACAGGACCGACAAGGAAATGTTCTCCACCTTCGAATTCAAGGTCAACGGCAACAAGGCCAAGAGCAATCTCCCGCCCTTCAACCCGACCTTCACCAAGATAAAATAAGGCGTTACACCTTCGCTTCGCGGAATACTTCCTGGATCGAGGGGTAGGTGTTTTTCAGATATGGAGGCAGGCTGGATCTTGCGACCCAGGCTGCCTTCGTTATGTCTTCCTCCCGCTGCGGAGTGAGGTCCACGGGATCCGTGTAGAGCATGTCGTACCACCAGGTGTGCTTGAGGTGCCAGATGCCGCCCCGCAGGTAGCAGTGGTCGGTCACGCAGATGAGGTCCCGCAAACGCAGCTTCTCCACCCCCGTCTCTTCCTGAACCTCGCGCAGGGCCGTGACGGAAATATCCTCGCCCGCCTCCTGATGCCCCTTGGGCAGGTCCCAGAGGCCGTTCCTGCTGATCAGCAGATAATCTCCCCGGCGGTTGCTCACCAGCCCTCCGGCGGCGTTCACTTCCCGGAATTCGGCGCACAAGCTCTTATAGACCGCCTCCGTATCCTCCGCCGGGATGAAGATACGGGCAAGGGAGCGGGATGCCTCGAACATGCCCACCAGGGTATGCAGGTCCAGCCTTTCCCCGGGGTGGAACTCCACCGCGTTCGGGTCCGACAGCGCCTGGTCCGAAGGAGGGCATATCACGATGCATCGTTTCTCGAAGTATATCTTGTGCATCCGAAAATTGTTATCTTTGTCTTTCGAACACAAATATAGTAAATTCAGTCCAGATGGCAGCGACATACTACAGCAAACACGGGACGGTGTCCCGGCCTCCGTACGAACTCTACATGTCCTTCGCGGACCTGCGCAACTTCGTGCGCATGCTTCCGGAAGACAAGCGCGGCTCCGTGGAATCGGACTACGACACCCTCGTCGCGACCGTGCAGAACTTCCGCGTGGGAGTGAAGGTCTCCGCCCGCATACCCTATTCCAGGATTGAACTGGTGGACTATGACGCGCCTTTCGGGTTCCACGTGGTCTTCAATTTCGACGAAGGGGCGGAGCCCGGGAAAACCGACTTCTCCATAGTCGCGGAAGCCGACCTCAACCTCATGATGAAGATGATGCTCGGATCCAGGATACAGGAAGGTCTGGACAAGATCGTGGACGGGCTCGTCGCCGTCTCCGAGGGGCGCATGCCGGAAGGCTTCGACCCTTCGCAGTTCCCCGGCGGCGGTTTTGGCGCATAGACGATGGCGGAAGCGTCCGTTTCCATAAGGCTCAATCCTTTCAAGTTCAGGGATGTTCCGGGCGCGCAGGTGCCCTGGAACCGCTACGGGCGCATCCTGCAGGACCGTCCCTCCTTCACCCTCGACCCCCTGTTCCACGCCGGCGCCTACTACGTGCAGGACTCTTCGGCGATGTTCCCGGGCCATCTTTTCCGCAAGGTCCTCCCCGATCTTGCCGCTGACCGGGAAGGACCGCTCCGGGTGCTGGACCTCTGCGCCGCCCCGGGCGGGAAGACCACCGACCTTGCCGCGTCCCTGAGGGAGGCCCTCGGGGACGGATGGACCCTCGTCTCGAACGAAGTGATGAAGGCCCGGGCCCGGATCCTTGCCGACAACGTGGCCGTCTGGGGCGATCCGAGAGTGATAGTGACCTCCGTCGATCCGGCCGCATTCGCGCAGCTCCCGGGAGCCTTCGACGTGATCGTGGCCGACGTTCCATGCAGCGGAGAAGGCATGTTCCGCAAGGACCCCCGTGCCGAGAAGGAGTGGAGCCCGGAGACGGTCGGACTGTGCGCCGCGCGGCAGAAAAGGATACTCGCGGACGCATGGCCGGCCCTGAGACCCGGCGGGATCCTCATCTATTCGACCTGCACCTACGAAGAAGCGGAAAACGACCTCAACCTCGAATGGGCCGCCGCCGGACTGGGCGGGACCATAGTTCCTCCGGAGGATGAATTCGCCGCATACGGAGTCCGACTGACCCGCAGCGGGAGCCTTCTGAAAGCCGGAAAAGTGCCCGGAGAGGGACAATGGGCCGGCATGCTCATAAAGGACGGAAAAAACTCCCGGAAGGGCCTGAGGGACATGGGGGCGGCCCTGCAGCGCCTGCATCCCCTTCGGATGGAGCCCGCCCCCGGCACCGTGAAAGGCGGCGCTTTCATCCCCGACCCTGACTGGGCCCTCAGCCTGGATTTCGACCGCAGCCGCTTCCCCGAGGTGGAACTTGACCGCAGCGCCGCCCTTTCCTTCCTGCACAACGACGCCCTGCGCCTTCCGGACGCGCCGAAAGGCTGGCTCACCGTATGCTACGACGGCCTTCCGCTGGGCTTCGTCAAGAACATCGGCGACCGCTGCAACAACTACCACCCCGCCTCGCGCAGGATTTTAATGGACATCCCGAAATGAAACGCATACTCACCATAATCGTCATCCTACTTGCAGGAACCGCGGCTGCCGCTCAGAACGGGGCCGCCGCCCACAAGGCCAGCTACGAACGCCAGGTCAAGGCCGTGGGAGCGGCCGGAATCGGCGTGGAGACCATACTCGACAAATGGGAAGCGGAGTTCCCGGACGACCCGGACATGCTCCACGGCCGCTTCAGCTGGTGCTATTTGAAAAGCCAGAGTTCGAGCGTCGTGCCCAAGAGCCAGGACAGGTTCATGGGGAACAAGCCCCTGCTGTCCCTTCCGGACAGCACTTCCCCCGGAGGGAAAAGGAACTACTTCGAAGAGATCAGCTTCGACCCTGAGCTCTACTCCCGGGCCTCGAAATACATCTCGCGGGCCATCAGCCTCCGACCGGACGAACTGCGTTTCCGCTTCGACAAGATATCGGCCCTGATAGCCTACGAGAAGGAAAGTCCCGACCTCGCGACGGAGGATATCCGCGCCCTCGTCGACTACCATGTCACGCAGAAGCCATCGTGGATCTGCGACGGACAGCCCGTGGACGAAGACTTCTTCAAGGCGGCGGTCCAGGAGTACTGCTTCACCTTCTTCCGCATAGGCAGCCCGGCATGCTTCGACTCGTTCCACGAACTGGCCGTCAAGATGCACGGCTACTGGCCGAAGGACCCCGTCTTCCTGGACGACATCGGCTCCTGGTGGCTGATAGCACGGAAGAACACGAAAACGGCCCTGGCCACGTACAAGAAGGTCCTGAAGCTCGACTCCTCGGACTACACGGCGCTGAAGAACATCATAATCATAGCCCGGACCACGAAAGACGCCAAGCTGGAGAAAAAATACCTCCCGCGCCTGATCAAGGTCACCCCGGACGAGACCGAAAAAGCCGCGCTCCAGGCCAGGCTCGAATACCTTACGGGTAAATAAAAGATGGATGCAAGCCGCTTCATAGCCCGCAAACTGCGGTTCCAGGGACGGATGGCGACGGTATCGACCGCCATCTCGTTCTTCGTGATCATCATCGCAGTGGCCATCTCGGGCGGCTTCCGCCATGAATTACGCCAGGGGTTGGCCGACCTGTCCGGCGACGTGCGCCTGACCGGCGAGACTATGAACCTCTACGGCGAGAGTTCCCCCGTCTGCGCGACGCCCTCGTACATGGACAAGCTGGAAGCGGTCGAAGGCGTGGCCGCGATCACCCCGGTGATCTACCGCGCCGGGATAGTCAAGAACGGGGACAGCATACACGGAGTCCTTTTCAAAGGCATCCCGGCGGATGATTCCCTCTCCATGAAGGCGGTCATTCCGGAAAGGCTCGCCCGTATCCTCAGCCTCAAGGAAGGCGACGGCATGCTCTCCTACTTCATAGGCGAAAAGATCAAGGCCCGGCGCTTCCGGGTCGTGAAAGTCGAGAACTCGATAGTGGACGACGGGGACAAGCTGGTGGTGACGGTGCCGATAGAGGACCTCCGGCGCCTGAACGGCTGGGAGCCGGACCAGGCCAGCGCGCTTGAAGTACGCCTGAAGGACCGTTTCCGCGCCCGCGGAGTGCCGACCGCGAAGGCTACCGAACTCGGTTCCGTCTCCATGCTCTACGCCGGCGAGGACGACCCCGTCTTCATCGCCACCTCCTCCGAACAGCAGTACCCGCAGATCTTCGACTGGCTGCAGCTCATAGACACCAACGTCCTCGCCATCCTCCTGCTGATGACCCTGGTGGCCGGGTTCAACATGATCTCCGGGCTGCTGATCCTGCTCTTCCGCCATATAGGCACCATCGGTATCCTGAAGGCCTCCGGCATGACCGACAGGGCCATCTCGAAGGTGTTCCTCCGCGTCTCCTCCCGGGCCATCCTGACCGGCATGGCGGCCGGCAACGCCTTGGCCCTTCTGTTCTGCCTCGTCCAGGGCACGACGCACCTCCTGAAGCTCAACCCGGCCAACTACTTCATAGCCTTCGTCCCAGTCTCGGTCAACATCCCGGCCATCCTCGCAGCCGACCTCGCCGCCTGGGCCGCCATCATGCTCCTGCTGACCCTCCCCTGCCTCTACATCTCCCGCATCGACCCCGCGGACAGCGTGAGGGTGAAATAGGTTTTTTGCTCCAGCATGAAACTTTTCGGACGAATCGTCCGTATATAGAAAGTATTCGCTTCGTGTAAGTATGAAACTTTCGCAATTTAATTTCAATCTCCCGCAGGAGCAGATAGCCAAGGAGCCGGTACGCTGGCGGGACGAATGCCGCCTCATGGTCCTCCACAAGGACAGCGGCGAGATAGAGCACAGGATCTTCAAGGACGTAATCGATTATTTCGGAAAGGGCGACCGCTTTGTCCTCAACGACACGAAGGTCTTCCCGGCCCGTCTTTTCGGCAAGAAGGAGAAGACCGGCGCCGACATCATGGTCTTCCTTCTGCGCGAGCTCAACAAGGAGCAGCGTCTCTGGGACGTAATAGTCGACCCCGCCCGTAAGATACGCATAGGCAACAAATTGTACTTCGGAGAGGACGAGAGCATGGTTGCGGAGGTGATCGACAACACCACTTCCCGCGGCAGGACCCTGCGTTTCCTGTATGACGGACCCTACGAGGAGTTCAAGGAAGCCCTTTTCGCCCTGGGACAGACCCCGGTTCCCCTCTGGGTCAAGACGGAAATAGGCCCCGAAGACGCCGAAAATTTCCAGACCATCTTCGCCGCTCACGAAGGAGCCGTTTCCGCTCCCGCAGCGGGACTGCACTTCAGCCGGGAGCTTTTCAACAGGATGATCCTGAAGGACATAGAAAAGACCTTCATAACCGTCCACATGGGCATAGGGCATTTCCGCACCGTGGACGTCGAGGATCTTTCGAAGCACAGGATGGACTGCGAGCGCATGATCATTTCCGAGCAGGCGGCTTCCGAAATCAACGCCACGAAGAAGGCCGGCCACAAGCTGGTCGCCGTCGGGGTGACCGTGATCCGGGCCCTGGAGACCTATGTCACGACCGAGGCCGAGGTGAAGGCTAACGACCTATGGACCAACAAGTTCATCTTCCCTCCCTACGACTTCTCGATTCCCGACGCAATCATCTCCAACTTCCAGATGCCGCAGTCCACGATGCTGATGACCGTGGCCGCTTTCGGTGGATTCGACAAGGTGATGAACGCCTACGAGACCGCACTCAAGGAAGGTTACCGCTTCGGCCCATACGGCGACGCCATGCTGATCCTGTAAGCAGGCCTGTTTATCGTACGAGCAGCCGGGAGGTCTCCACGCAGCAGCGCTGCAGGATGTCGGTAGTGATGAAACCTTCAGTCTCGAGCATGCCTGTAAGGCTGAGGGCCTGACGGACCGGCATGCCCGTCCGCTCCGCTATCTCGCCCACGCTGATTCCCCTGTTGCCGCGGATGAGCAGGGCCACGTCCACCAGTTCATCGACCTGCTGGGGCCCGCAGCTTCCCGCGAAGACGGCCCTCAGTTCCTCTTCTAGATCCTTTTCCCTGCGTCTCTGCCACTGCCCCAGCCCGAGGGCTCCCGCGAGCATATCAGTCCCGGTCAGGGGCTCCGCAATGCGGTCCCGCAGAAGCGCGTTGCATCCGCCGGATCGCAGGTCATCCACCCTTCCGGGCAGGGCGAGCACCGTCCGTCCGTATCCGGAAGCGAGCCGGGCAGTCATCATCCCGCCTCCCCTGATCTTGGATTCTATTAGGATGGTCCCGTCGCAAAGGCCGGCGATAATGCGGTTGCGCCGGAGGAAGTTCACCGCGACCGGCCCGGTGCCGGGTGGAAAATCGGTCAGCAGGGCGCAGCCGGGCGTCCTGTCGAGCATCGAAGCGAGGCCGGCGTGCCGCCGTGGATAGACATCGTCTATACCAGTCGGAAGTATCCCGACAGTGGGGAGCCCGCACTGCAGGGCAGAAACGTGAGCCACGGCGTCCACCCCTATGGCGAAACCGCTGACTATCACCGGCTTTTCCTTCGCCTGCGCAAGCGCCGCCACGATACGGGCACACCATTCCTTTCCGTACGGGGAAATGTCCCTGGTCCCGACTACGGCGACCGCCTTCCGTCCGCCAAAGACATCCCTAAGCCCCGTCCCGCTTCGCACATAAAGCCCGGCCGGAGCATCATCGCATTCCTTGAGAAGAGCAGGGTAATCAGGCGATGTCAGCGGGACGAAATCAAACCCTCGGCCCTTCAGGGAGTCGAGGAGGCGTTCACTGGTTTCCTGCTCCGCACCGTCTATCTTCTCCGAAATCTTCGAGTATGGCCCGGCTATTTCCCTCAGGGCCTCGCGGCCGAGGGAAAACACGGCCCTGGCGGTTCCGAAAGTGTCGATGATGCCCTTTGCGATTCGCGGCTCGTAGCCGAAGAGGCGCCCGAGAGTGCATGCGCTGATTTTTTCGAGTCTTTCTTCTTCCATCTCACAAATCTCTGTTCGCCGCAATATAATATTAAAAGTTACGAAATGGATCCGGACATAAAAAAACACGCGCATTTTTACTTCTTTTTTAATGTTTTTAGCGATTTTTGTGGATTGATATGGAATTCATAGACACCCATTGCCACCTTGACGACGAGGTTTACGCCCCCGACAGGGACGCCGTGATCGCCCGCGCCCTGCAGGCCGGAGTGAGCCTGATGCTCCAAGCGGACATCGACAGCAGGGAACGGGACGCCATGCTCGCCCTGACGGACGCGCGGCCGGACGTCCTCCGTCCTATGCTCGGCCTTTACCCCGGCTCCGTGGAGAAGGACTGGAAGGAGGAAATCGACAGGATGACCTCGTACCTCGACGGAAGCAGGACCTTCGTCGCCATCGGCGAAATCGGGCTCGACTACCACTACGGCACCGAATTCAAGGAAGAGCAGAAGGAGGCGTTCCGCGTCCAGCTGGAACTGGCTGCAAAACTGGACCTCCCCGTAAACATCCACCTTCGGGACGCCACTGAAGACTTCTTCACCATCATGGAAGACTGCCGCGGCCTGGGGCTCAGGGGCAACCTGCACGCATTCAGCGGCAGTTACGAAACCTTCATGCGGCTGAGCCGGCTCGGGGAATGGTATGTCGGGATAGGCGGGGTGCTTACCTTCAAGAACGCGTCCATCGCGCGCGAGATCCGGCGTTTTCCCCCGGACCGCATCCTGCTCGAAACCGATGCTCCGTATCTGAGCCCGACTCCGCACCGCGGAGAAAGGAACGAGAGCTCGAGGATACCCCTCATCGCATCGTGCCTGGCTTCCCTGACCGGGACGGACATTGCGGCGGTAGCCGAGACGACCACTAATAACGCAAAACTTCTGTTCAAGCTCTGAAATGGCACTGTTTGACAAATCATCCATCCTGATAATCTACACCGGAGGCACGATCGGGATGAAAGAAGACCCTAAGGACCAGACCCTCAAGCCCTTCGACTTCTCGCAGATACTGGACGAAGCTCCCGAACTCCGGAAGTTCACCCTGCGCATCGACTCCTTCGCATTCGACCCGCTGATCGACTCCTCGGACGTCGAACCTGCGATGTGGCAGCAGCTGGCCACCCTGATCCGGGACCGCTACGACGACTATGACGGCTTCGTCATCCTCCACGGGACGGACACAATGGCCTACTCCGCCTCCGCGCTCAGCTTCATGCTGGACCACTTGTCCAAACCCGTGATCTTCACCGGCAGCCAGCTGCCCATAGGCCGCCCTAGGACCGACGGCAAGGAAAACCTCGTCTCGGCGGTGGAAATCGCAGCGGCCAAGGACGCCTCCGGCCGGGCCGTCGTCCCCGAAGTTTGCATTTTCTTCAACTCCCTGCTCCTCCGCGGCAACCGCACGACGAAGGTGAACGCAACCTCGTTCGACGCGTTCCAGTCGCCGAACTGGCCCTGCCTGGCCGAGGCCGGGATAACCATCCGTTACCGTTCGGCCCTGATCCACAGGCCGTCCAGGCCCGAAAAGAAGTTCCGGATCCATACGGACCTCGACACCAAAGTCTCCATCCTGAAGGTCCATCCAGGGCTGACGCCGCAGGTCGCGGAGCACGTCCTTTGCGATCCCATGATACGCGCAGCCATCCTCGAGACATACGGTTCGGGAAACGCCATCTCGAAACCCTGGTTCCTCGACATCATCCGGAAAGCAGTCTCACAGGGCAAGATCCTCGTCAACGTCACCCAGTGCCTCTGCGGGGAGGTCGACATGAACCTGTATGCGACCGGCAAGGCGCTCGCGGACGCAGGCGTCGTCCCGGGCGGGGACATGACGACCGAAGCCGCCCTCGGCAAACTTTTCCACCTGCTCGGGAAATACGACACCCCGGAGCCGGTGAAAGACCTGATGGCCCGCAACCTGAAGGGGGAAATGTCAAAATAAAACTTGACAATTGGATATTTTTTATTAAATTGCAGCGATTTTCGGACACGAAAAAATTAACTATTTATATTTAACACACTCAAAACCTTCAAAAACAGTTATGAAAAAGTTTTTCATGTTTTTGGCAGCTATGACTTTGATGGTCTTCACTGCAAACACGGCTGTAGCACAGGACGCCCAGGCGGCCCCCGCGGAGGAAGTCGTTTCGGCTCCCGCCAATGACCTTGCCGCACTGACGGCCGGCGCACCCGAGGTTCCCCTCAACCAGGCCCTCAAGACGAAGTTCATCGAAGGCGGCGCCGGATTTATGTCCCTGATCATCATCTGCCTCATCATCGGTCTGGCACTCTGCATCGAGAGAATACTCTATCTCACCTTCTCCAAGACCAACACCAAATCCCTCCTCGAGAAAGTCGAGAAGGCTCTTGCCGAAGGCGGCATCGAAGCCGCGAAGGACGTCTGCCGCAACACCCGCGGCCCTGTCGCTTCCATCTTCTACCAGGGACTTCTCCGCTATGACCAGGGCGTGGATGTCGTCGAGAAGACCATCGTCTCCTACGGCTCCGTGCAGATGAGCGAAATGGAGAACGGACTGAGCTGGATCGGCCTCTTCATCGCGATCGCCCCGTCCCTCGGATTCCTCGGTACGGTTATCGGTATGATCCAGGCCTTCGACGCCATCCAGGCTGCAGGTGACATCTCCCCTAACGTCGTCGCCGGCGGTATGAAGGTCGCTCTGATCACCACTGTCGCGGGTCTTATCGTCGCCATGATCCTCCAGGTGTTCTACAACTACATCCTTGCGAAGATCGACTCCCTCACCATCGACATGGAGGATTCCTCGATTTCCCTTATCGACATCCTTTCCAAGAACGCGAAGTAATCAACCCCTTTTCCAGAGACAAGATCAATGAAACTCAATAAAATATTCAAATGGGGCATGGTTGCGCTGATCATCATCAGCGTCGGCATCCTCATCTGGGGCTCCGCAGTGGGCTTCGAGGCGAATGATGGTCTTGCGACGGATGTCCTTCTCAACTGGGCCTATATCATGGTCGGCATAGCCCTCGCATCATGGGTGCTGATCGGCCTTATCGTTAACACGAAGAACAACCCGAAGAGCCTCATAAAGATCGGGATCATCCTCGTAGGAGCGGCGGCGCTCTGCCTTGTCGCGTACCTCCTCGCCCCCGGCCATCCCGCCGCAGGACGTGAAGGGCTCGACACCGAGTCGACGCTCAAACTTACCGACACTCTGCTCAATCTTACCTACATCTGCGGCGCAGGAGCCATCCTCGCCATCATCGTGGGCGAGATCCGCATGTCTATAGCCAACAAGAAATAAGCTATGGGAAAGAAGAAAGTACCAGCAATGAACACGAGCTCGACTGCGGATATCGCATTCCTGCTCTTGTGCTACTTCCTGATGACAACGACCATGGGAAGCCAGACCGGCCTCAGCCGCCGTCTGCCGCCCATGCCCGACAAGAATCAGAAAGTGGAGGACCAGAAAGTCAACAGGCGGAATATCATCGTCGTGAAGATCAACTCCGCTGACAGGCTCCTTGCCGGTAATGAACCCATAGATGTCAGCCAACTCAAAGACAAAATCAAGGAATTCCTGACCAATCCCGCCGAGGATCCCAACCTCCCCGAGAAAGAGCTCAAGAATATCGAAGGATTCGGCGACTGCCTCGTCTCCAAGGGCGTTATCTCGCTGCAGAACGACCGTGGTACCAGCTACCAGGCGTACATCGCAGTGCAGAACGAACTCGTGAAGGCAATCAACGAGCTTCGTGACGAGTTCTCCCGCAGGACATGGGGCAAGGCGTTCGCCCAGCTGGACGAAGATCAGCAGTCGATCGCGAAGGAAGCGATCCCTCAGTACATCTCCGAGGCTGAGCCCAAGGATGTGGCCAAGAGAAGATAACAGGAGGAAAGTATATGTCCAAATTCGGTGGAAGCAACAACAAGAAAGAGGTGCCGGCGATGACCAGCAGCTCCCTGTCCGACATCGTGTTCATGCTCCTGTTCTTCTTCATGGTCACGACGCAGATGCGTGAGACCGAGAACAAGGTCATGGTCAAGATTCCGGAGGCGTCCGAAGTTGTCAAGCTCGAAAGGAAGGACCTCAACTCATACATCAACATCGGAACCCCTATCAAGTCTCTCCAGGCCCAGTACGGTACCGATGCGCGTATCCAGTTGAACGATTCTTTCAAGACGACGGATGACATCCGTGACTTCATTGCCGCGGAGCGCGACTCCAAAAGCGAAGCCGACCGCCAGTTCATGACGGTCAGCATCAGGGCCGACCAGGATGTCCGTATGGGTATCATCACGGACGTCAAGCAGGAGCTCAGGCGCTGCTCGGCACTGAAGATAATGTATTCAGCACGGAAGGGCGGCGAATAAAGCAGCCCCGCACCTGAAAGGCGGTGTCCAAGAAACAGTCTTTGGCACCGCCTTTTTGATAAAATATAATTAGACAGATGCAAGAAATCAGAAGGATCAAGGTGAAGGATCTTCTGGGGATGGCCCCCGGAAGCGAGGTCCTTGCCAAAGGATGGGTAAGGACGAAAAGAGGCAACAAGGAAATAGCGTTCATCGCCCTCAACGACGGCTCCACTATCAAGAACATACAGATAGTCTGCGACAAGACTCCCGAGACGGAGCCTGTCCTCCAGCGTATCAGCACCGGAGCGTGCATAGCCGTTAGGGGCATGCTTGTCGAGTCGATCGGAAGCGGACAGGCCGTCGAGATCAAGGCCGGATCGATCGAAGTCTACGGCGAATGCGACCCCATGCGCTATCCCCTGCAGAAGAAGGACACTTCGATGGAGTATCTGCGCACGGTAGCGCACATGCGTCCCAGGACCAATACTTTCGGAGCGGTGCTCCGCCTCCGCAGCCAGATGGCCTACGCCATCCATGAGTATTTCCACTCGAAGGGCTTCGTCTACCTGAACACTCCCCTGATCACCGCATCCGACGCCGAGGGTGCCGGACAGATGTTCCAGGTCACCACACTCGACCTGAACAATGTCCCGAAGAACAAGAAGGGCCTTCCCGACTACTCGAAGGACTTCTTCGGCAAGCAGACCAGCCTCACCGTCAGCGGACAGCTCGAAGGCGAGCTCGGTGCCACGGCCCTCGGGGAGATCTACACCTTCGGACCTACTTTCCGCGCCGAGAATTCCAACACTCCCCGCCACCTCGCGGAGTTCTGGATGATAGAGCCGGAGATGGCCTTCTATGACATCGAAGACAACATGGACCTCGCCGAGGACTTCATCAAGCATCTGGTGAAATACGCCCTCGACAACTTCCGCGACGACATCCAGTTCCTCAACGACCGTTACGACAACGAACTCATCCAGAGGCTCGAAAGCGTCATCAGCACCAAGTTCGTCCGTCTCGAGTACACGGAAGGCATCAAGATCCTCGAGCAGGCCGTCAGGGACGGCGTGCAGTTCGAGTATCCCGTCTACTGGGGCGTGGACCTGCAGAGCGAGCATGAAAGATATCTTGTCGAGAAGCACTTCGGCAAGCCCGTCATCATGTCCGGTTACCCGAAGGACATCAAGGCCTTCTACATGAAGCAGGACCCGGACGGCAGGACCGTCAGGGCCATGGACATCCTCTTCCCCAAGATCGGTGAGATCATCGGCGGAAGCGAGAGGGAGGCCGACCTCGGAAAGCTCGAGGCCCGCATAGACGAGCTCGGAATGAGCCGCCGCAACCTCGAGTGGTACATCGACACCCGCCGTTTCGGAAGCTGCCCGCACAGCGGCTTCGGCCTGGGCTTCGAACGTCTGCTCCTGTTCATCACGGGCATGCAGAACATCCGCGACGTCATTCCTTTCCCGCGCACACCTAAAAACGCCGAATTCTGATGCTGGTAATAGGTATAGCCGGAGGTTCCGGCAGCGGCAAGACCACGGTCGTAAAGGCCATTACGGAGCGGCTGCACAAGAAGGTGGTGGTACTCCCCCAGGACTGCTACTACAAGGATTCAAGCGATCTTTCGGATGAAGAGAAGCGCACCCAGAATTTCGACCACCCGGACGCGATCGAGTGGGATCTCCTGTGCCGGCAGCTGAAGGAGCTGAAGGAAGGGCGCAGCGTACGCCAGCCCATATATTCCTTCATCTCCTGTTCCCGTTCGAAGACTGAGACTACCCTTGTGGAACCCGCGGACGTGATCATCATCGAGGGCATACTCATCTTCACCTGCAAGAAGCTCCGCGACCAGATGGACATCAAGATATTCGTGGACGCTGACGACGACGACCGCCTGATGCGCGTCATGGCCCGTGACATTGCCGAGCGCGGCAAGGACGTGCACTGGGTCATCGAGCGCTACAGCCGTACCGTCAAGCCCATGTACCTCCAGTTCATCGAACCCAGCAAGCGCTACGCCGACGTGATCCTGCCCCAGGGCGGGCACAACAAGGTCGGAATCGACGTCATACTCGCGACGGTAGAAAAGTCCCTCGGGGAGCAATAACCCCTATGAAACGCCTTCCGAAAGAAGACAGGGCCGGGCTCTATGTCACGCTGATCGTGCATTTGGCTGTACTGATCATCCTGCTTGGCATCCAGCTCGGCGTCTCCTTGAAGCGGGAGCAGAGTTTCGTCCTCGACTTCACAGAGCTGGAGAGGATAGAGCAACTCAAGCGTGAACTGGATTTCCAGCAGGCAATAAACGACAGGCTGAACCAGATGCTCGCCGATGCGGGCAGCACTCCGGTCATGAACGTGGCCGTGGACCGCTCGTCCCTGAAGGACGACCGCTCGACTCCGGAAGAAGCTGAGCAGCTGTACAGGGACGCTGAAAGGCTCAAGGAGCAACTGCGTCAGTCCGCCCTGCCGGATGAGGACGAATATGTCGAACCTGCGCGCAAGGAAGAGAAGGCTGACAAGAAGGAGAACAAACCCTATTCCGGACCCTCGGTCCTCGCATGGGAACTGGAAGGCCGCAAAGCCAGCCACCTCCCTATCCCGGCATACCGCTGCATGGGAGCGGGCGAGGTCAAGGTAATCATCACCGTAAGCCCGCAGGGCACGGTCATGATGGCAAAGATCGACGAATCCGCCTCGTCCGCGGACGCGTGCCTTAGGTCCTTTGCCATACGCGCCGCACGGCTATCCCGCTTTTCTTCAAGCACCACGGCCCCAGCGCGGCAGGCCGGATACATCATCTATCAGTTCATCGCACAATAAGACAGGAGCCGGAAGGTAAATCCTCCCGGCTCCCGCCATATCTGCAAACCTCGGAAATTACTTCTTGGCGAAGTAGTCCTTGGCCTTTTCCGCCTCGACGAGGTGCTCCGTGAAAACGTAAGCTCCGGTCTTGGGGGACTTTTCCATACGGATGCACTTGACCATGCTCTTTGCACCGGCCTTTGCTGCGAATGTTGCAACGGCTTTCTTTGCCATAACTTAATCTCCCTGATTATTTGATTTCACGATGGACGGTGACCTTCTTCAAGAAAGGATTGTATTTCTTGCGTTCAAGCCTCTCCGGGGTATTCTTCTTGTTCTTGGTAGTGATGTACCTGGACATTCCGGGTACGCCGCTTTCCTTCTGCTCCGTGCATTCGAGGATGACCTGCACCCTGTTTCCTTTTGCTTTCTTTGCCATAGCGTCTTGAATTAAACAAGGTTAACTAATCCTTTCTTCCTGGCCTCGCGAAGAGTCGCGTCGAGACCGTTCTTCTCGATGATCCTCATCCCCTTGCAGGAGACCTTGAGGGTGATGTACCTCTGTTCTTCCTCGCTCCAGAACTTCTTGTTCTTGAGGTTGAGGGAGAAGTCGCGCTTGGTGCGCAGCTTGGAATGGGCAACATTGTTGCCTTTCATTCTCTTCCTTCCGGTTATTTGACAAACCTTTGCCATAACTTATTATTTTTTGTTTTTCGTTCTAAAACAAGGGGCTGCAAATTTCGTTACAAAATTCCGTAATTCCAAATTCTACACGAACTTGAGGAAGCGGCCCCATCTTATATTCTTCGGGAACTTGTTCCCGCGGTCGGTGGAGAGCCAGATGACCACGGGTCTGCCGACTATGTGGTCCTCCGGGACAAAGCCCCAATACCTCGAATCGAGGGAATTGTGCCTGTTGTCTCCCATCATGAAGTAGTAGTCCTGTCCGATGGTATAGCTGTCGGCGGGCTCCCCGTTGACGAGGATGGTCCCGTCCGCCTTCGTCTCAAGGCTGTTGTGCTCGTACTCGGCTATGATCCTGCGGTAAAGCGGAAGAGTCTTCTGCGTGAGCGCCACGACATCTCCCTTGCGGGGAATCCTGACAGGCCCGAAATTATCCCTGGTCCAGGAATAGTCTTCCGAGAAGGGGAAAATGGTCAGGTAACTGTCCGGATAGTCGGGCGGCCAGACGTCGAGATTAGGCTCCACGCTTTCCACGGAAGCGAGTCCGCGCACTTCTTCCAGCATCTTCGCGGTAAGCGGCATCATGGGATAGCCGGGAAGCGAAGGGTCGTACCAGAGTTCCTGCAGGTTGAGACCGATTTTGCCGAGGGTCCGGGCATTGATCCGCCCCCCGGTGGTCTTCACCGCATATGACAACTGGATTCCGGGCCATACTTCCTGCTTCTCGCCGTTTATCCACACAAGTCCGTCCCGGACGCTGAGGGTATCCCCGGCTACGGCCACGCAACGCTTGACATAGTGGTCCTTCTTGTCGGAAGGACGGGACACGACCGGCCCCCAGTTGCGGATGACGGTCTGTCTGCCGTAAAGGCGGCACAGGGAGTAATAATCCTCCGAAGGCGCCTTGCGCAGGACCGTGTCCCCGTTGGGGAATCCGAAGACCACGCAGTCCCCGCGACGGACTTCCCTGATCCCGGCAAGCCTGCGGTACTTGTTCTTTATCAGAGTCGAGTAGGACTCCTTGCCGAAGATGGTGTTGTGCGTGAAGGGTATGGTCAGCGGAGTCTCTGGAACCCTCGGGCCGTAAGTCAGCTTGCTGACGAAGAGGTGGTCGCCGGTGTAGAGCGTGCTCTCCATCGAAGATGAAGGGATCTTGAAGGCCTGGAAGAAGAAGATGTTGATGAAGGTGACGACGATCACGGCGAAGATTATGGCGTCGAGCCAGTCATTCCACGCATCGTGCTTCTGCCCCTCTTCATAACGCTTCTTCCAGAAATTCCAGCGCACTTTCCGGGTGATGAAGATGTCGAAGATGACACCCAGGCCGAAAAGCCACCAGAAGTTTCCGAGCCAAATCACCCACGCGAGATACAACAAAGCCCAGAATATGAACTTTGTCCACTTGTTGCGGATGATATCCCTCCAATTCATCTTTCAGGACTTTCTTCCGATTTATTTAACGGAGTTGATGATGGCCTCGAACGCCTGGGGATTGTTCATGGCGAGATCGGCGAGAACCTTGCGGTTGAGACCGATATTCTCCTTGGCAAGCTTGCCCATGAACTGGGAGTAGGTCATACCATACTGGCGGGCGGCTGCGTTGATACGCTGGATCCAGAGAGCGCGGAAATTGCGCTTCTTGGCCTTGCGGTCACGGTACGCATACGTCAGACCTTTTTCGTAGGTGTTCTTCGCAACTGTCCAGACATTCTTTCTGGAAAGGAAATTACCGCGGGTCCTTTTGAGAATCTTCTTGCGGCGCGCCCTTGAAGCGACTGAATTAACTGATCTAGGCATTTTACTGGTGATTTTTTGGAAGCAGTGACCTCACGCGAGGCTCTTTGAACTGCGGTCCAAGTTAAACAATAATGATACTACAGGGCCAGGAGCTCTTTAACCCTCTTCACGTCCACCTTCTCGAGGATGGCGAAGTGATCCAGGTTCCTTTTCTGCTTCTTGGTCTTCTTCGTGAGGATGTGGCTGTGGTAAGCGTGCTTCCTCTTGATCTTTCCCGTTCCGGTAAGCGTGAAACGCTTTTTGGCACCGGAGTTGGTCTTAAGTTTTGCCATTGTTTTTAATTGTTTGTTAATAATATATAGCCGTAACCACTACGGTTATTTCTTTTTCATCGGGGCGATTATCATCGTCATGCGCTTGCCTTCGAGCACCGGCATGTTCTCGGGACGGCCGAACTCTTCGAGCTCTACGGCGAAACGGAGGAGCTGCTTCTCTCCCTGGTCCTTGAACATGATCGAGCGTCCGCGGAAGAAGATCGTGGCCTTGACCTTCGAGCCCTCCTGGAGGAACTCCTGCGCGTGCTTAAGCTTGAACTGGAAGTCGTGCTCGTCCGTGTTGGGGCCGAAGCGGATCTCCTTGATCACCACCTTGGCGGCGTTGGCCTTCATCTCCTTGGCCTTCTTCTTGCGCTGGTAGAGGTACTTCTGGTAGTCGAGGATGCGGCACACGGGCGGGTCGGCCTTGCCGCTGATCTCGACGAGATCCAGCTCCATCTCCTCCGCCATCTTCAGGGCCTTGGCGATCGGATACACCCCCTGCTCGGGGATGTTGTCTCCGACCAGCCGCACCTGCTGCGCGGTGATCTGCTCGTTGATGTTCAACTCATTCTCGTCACGCTTCTGCATCTGACGAGGATCGGGTCTCCGACCGCCCGGTTTGAAGCCCGAGGGCTTCGGTCTGTAAGGTCC
>JAEEGL010787546.1_pt1 | contig 41563 bp, 37 predicted proteins | sample 9134231 | NCBI WGS metagenome assembly JAEEGL01 (sample SAMN16246548, study PRJNA631951) | gut metagenome | biome: gut microbiome; feature: rumen; material: fiber-attached | host: Bos | place: Iran: Karaj | collected 2018-10
CTTAATTGGAAATTACCTAATGTCTTATTATCAGCAGCCATTGGACGTTCACCTTGTAATACGTGAATATCTACAGCAGGTTGATTATCAGCAGCTGTTGAGAATACTTGACTCTTACTTGTTGGTATTGTTGTATTTCTTTCGATTAATACAGTCATTACACCACCAAGAGTCTCTATTCCTAATGATAATGGTGTTACATCAAGTAAAACGATATCGTTAACATCTCCAGTTAATACACCGCCTTGAATAGCAGCTCCCATTGATACTACTTCATCAGGGTTTACACCTTTAGATGGTTCTTTACCAGTTTCTTTCTTTACTAGTTCTTGAACCATTGGAATACGTGTAGATCCACCTACTAATATTACTTTATCGATATCTGATTTTGATAGTCCAGCGTCTTTTAATGCTTTTCTAACTGGCTCTGTTGTAGAATCAACTAGATCAGATATTAGAGATTCAAATTTAGCTCTTGTTATATCTGTTTCAAAGTTTACGGGAGTTCCATCAACTTGTGCAATAAATGGTAAGCTTATATTTGTTGAAGTCATTCCTGACAAGTCTTTTTTAGCTTTTTCGGCAGCTTCTTTAATTCTTTGCATTGCCATTTTATCGTCAGATAAATCTACTTTTTCTTCTTTTTTAATTTCTTCTATAATGTAATCTACTAATCTGTTATCGAAGTCATCGCCACCTAATTTGTTATTTCCAGAAGTAGCTAATACTTCGAATACGCCATCTCCTAATTCTAGGATAGATACATCGAATGTACCTCCACCTAAGTCATAAACTAATATTTTTTCGTTATTGTCTTGTTTGTCTAATCCATAAGCTAAAGCTGCAGCTGTAGGTTCATTTATAATTCTTTCAACTTCTAATCCAGCAATCTTACCAGCATTTTTAGTTGCTTGTCTTTGAGAGTCATTAAAGTAAGCTGGTACAGTTATAACGGCTTTAGTTACTTTTTCACCTAAATAACTTTCAGCTGTTTTCTTTAGGTCTCCTAATATCATTGCTGATATTTCTTCTGGTGTATATTCTTTACCATTAGCTTTTACCTTCTTTTTAGTTCCCATTAATCTTTTGATTGAACTAATTGTATCAGGATTTACTAAGGCTTGACGTTTTGCTTTTTCACCAACAATCATTTCGCCATTTTTAAATGATACTACAGATGGAGTAGTTCTTAATCCTTCAGGATTAGCGATAACTTTTGCTTCTCCACCTTCCCATATTGATACGCAACTATTTGTTGTTCCTAAATCTATTCCTATTATTTTACTCATATTTAATCACCTTTCTCTTCATCTATAATTATTATTTTCTTATCTTTTTCTTTTTTATTTTTTTTATTATTCTTTTGATTAGAATAAGTATTCATTTTTGTATATAAATAATATGCTAATACTAGTATTATTATTATAGGTAGTAACCAGATAAATAATTTTACTAATAAGATTGCTACTGCTATTGCAATAATACTAAATACAATTCTTTTAATATCTTCTTTACTCATTATTCATTTACCTTTACCATAGCTGCTCTAATAACTCTATCTTTGTAGATGTATCCTTTCTGTAATACTTCTAAAACAACACCTGCTGGTTTTGTTTCATCATGTTCTGTTAATACGGCATGATGATAAGTTGGATCAAATTCTACACCATCAGCATCAATTGCTTTTACTTGAAACTTATCTAATATATTTAGTGTATTAGTATAGATAATTTTAAATCCTTCTAAGAATTTTGATACTTCATCAGTTAAATCATCATCATCCATTTTTATAGCTCTTTCAAAATTATCAATTATTGGTAATAATTCTTTAATGAATTCTTCATCTTTATATTTTAGAATTTTGTTTGTTTCTTCATCTTTTCTTTTTTTATAATTTTGAAGTTCTGCTTGATTTCTTAGTAAAGATTCTTGTAATAAACTAACTTTATTTTTTAAATCTTCTATTTCTTTATTATTTTTATTAAATACTTTGTTGTTTTTCTTTTCTTTGTGTTTTTCTTCTTTTTTTATTTCTTCTTTATTATTCATTATTTCCTCCAATATGTTCTTTTAGATAATCTAATATACTTACAACACGGCTATATTCCATTCTTTTAGGTCCTACTATAGCAATAGTTCCTTCTTCACCGTTGTAATTATATTTAGTTTTTATTACTGATACATCATCAGATATTTCAGAATCTTTTCCTATATATATATTAATACCATTATTTTCTTCTTCTTTAATAGAATCAACATCATCAAATTTTGATAATAATTCTTTTACTTTATCGATATTAGTAAATTCTGGTTGTTTTAAGAAATTATTTTTACCAACAAATTGAACGTCATTAGCACCATTTGATATTTCTGTAAATGCATCATAAAAGGCATTATATAGTATTTCGTGTTGTTTTACATATTTACCAATAATAGGTTTTATTTCATATTCTAGTTTTTCTGATACTTCATTTATTGGTGTACCTACTATTAGTTTGTTGATTAATTCTACTGTTTTTGTTACTTCATCTAAAGAAATAGTACTAGGTAAATATAAATTCTTATGCTCTACTACTCCTTTATCAGTAATAACCATCGTTAATATTTTGTTATCTCCTAGTGGTATTACTTCTACTTTCTTTAGTTTATTATCTCTGGCATTTTTTCCTAAAACGATAGTAGTATAATTAGTAATCTCTGATATTATTTCAATACTTTTTTTAATGGTATCTGATAATGCTAAGGAATTGTTTTTAAAGATTGTTTGTAATTTTAGCATATCTTCACCAGTCATATTCTTGGGTTGCATTAAGTTATCAACATAATATTTATATCCTTCTTCACTTGGCGTTCTACCAGAAGCAAAGTGATCTTTTTCTAGAAGTCCTTGTTCTTCAAGATAAACCATTTCGTTTCTTATAGTAGCACTTGAACATTTCATTCTTTCACAAATCATTGAAGAACTAACTGGTTTGGCATTTTTTACGTATTCTTCAATAATTATTTTTAATATTTCTTTTTGTCTTTCAGTAAGCATAATATCACTTCCTTTAGCAAACTGAATTTCATATTGCTAAAAGTATTATAGTACTCTTTTTTGGCAATGTCAATAGTTTATTGCTAAATAGATTAAATAAAAAAAGAAGAATTATTTTTCTCTTTTTTTATTCATATGCTACTGAATATAAAACTATATAACCTTCTCTTTTTTCAACGCTACTTAAATCTAAAACCCATTCTTCTCCCCAAGATGAAACTATTAATTTTTTTCCATCATTTGTTACTCCGGTTACATACATTGCATGACCAGCAGGAGTATTTTTAGTACTTATTTGGAAATAAAGCGGGTTATTTTTATTCCACATAGTATATCCTTTTGCGGAAAGAACTACCTGCCTTCCTTGGGCACTTAATTCTTTATAAGCATCTATAACATTTTCTGAATTTATTTTTTCCCTGTCAGCATATAGTTGTTCTTTTCCGTACATTTGCTCTATGTATAGTTTTTCATAAGCACTTCCAAGTTGTTCGGCATATGCTTTTGCTCTTTTATTGAATACTTCATCATATTCTGGTGTATTAGGTTCTAAAAGAACTCTTTCTAGCGGATAATTAGAATGATCCTCTAAGTCTACTTTTACACCATATTTTTCTTCAAGAAAATAAGGAAAAGTATTTCCATTTGTTCCATCTACATTTGTTTCCTTTATTCCAGTACCAAGATAAAGAATGTTTAATAGTTTTGATTTAGTTATGCCATCATAAAGATCTTTAATATCTTTTTTCTTATATTCCGTTTGTTGTGTGTAATTATTCCACACATGAGTATTATCATAATTAAAGAAATCTAATATTAAGTATTCGTAGTTATAATCTAATAGTTGATATTTGTGTTCGTTATCATAATCGGAAATTTTATACATGGGAAAACCAAAGGTTTTTGCAAATTCTTCTTCTCTTCCTTGGTAGGCTTTAAAAATTGTATTTACGGCGGCAACGTAGCCACATCCTACATAAGTTAGTGATCTTAAATATAATTCACAATCTTCTAAAGTGGCATCAGGAAAGTATTCTCTGATTTTTGCTATTATTATTGGATCTTTTAATAGTTCTTTAACATTATTCTCAAAATCCATTTGATTACCACCATATTGATCTGTTAATTTATTTGTTTTACTAAATATTCCTTCTTCATCAATTGCAAGTACTGTATAGTTTTCAGTATCAGTTTCTTTTTTTTCTTGTGGAAGAGTTGGTTTAATTTTAGTTTCAACTGGTTTTATTTTATAATCTTCTGACATATCAACACATCCTTTAGTATGGTATTTTTTCTATTATTATATTGCAGTTTATATTTAGTTTTTCTTTTATTTCTTTAATTAGATTTTCTTCTATAGTGTTTAGGAATTCTTTTTTCTTTTCTAAATTGTTTAAGAATTCTTCATCTGTATATTTATTTGTGTTTTTAGAATAGAATATTTTAAATACTAAAGCATCATTATCAACAAAGTTATTTGGTGATGCTATTCCATAACAAACTTTATAATTTGAATCTTTATATTCACCATCTAAATAATTATCTTTTATTACATCTTTATAGGTTCTTTCTATTACAGAATTAAGAAGAGATGTATCTTTTAGATCGTTAGCTAAATATTTTTTTAATATATTTAAATCAGTGCCGTTTAGTTTTTCTACAAACAGTCTATTAATTAAATAAATATAGTTTAAGTTTAGATTATTTGTTAGATCTGTTTCTTTGGGATGTGGTATTCCAAAGTCTAGATTGCTATCTTTTATTAATGAATCGTATTTTCTTAAATCAATTTTGGTTAGGATATAGTTTTCTAGTAATTGTTTATAAATATTTTGTATTTTTAAATATTCTTCTTCAGTTAATTCTTTTTGTTTAATTAACTCATCATTCATTATTCTTAGCTCCTTTTGTTTTAAAAATTTTATTTATTTTGTTACCAAATACTTTTTCTAAATTACCATTTTTATATGATACATAGATATAGATTCCAAAACTTATTATGCCAAATGCTGCTAAGATTGGAATTTGGAGTAATCTTCTATCTATGTTTGTTGGAATAATGTATTTTAGTAGTTGGATAGAAAGAATAAATATTATCCATGAAAGCATATATTTTGGTAATACTTTTATAGTATCGTCATATTCAAATTTGTATTTTTTATTTAGAGTATATAATGATATAAATATTGATGTTGAATATCCAATGAAGGCTGCAAATATTGCTCCATAGCTTGGATTCATATTTAATTTATCTGCTATTAGCATTAGTGGTACATCTAATATACCGTTAATTATTAGTCCTAGTAATACTGTATAGGTTACTAGTTTATATTTACTTAGTCCTTGCAATGTATTTACTATTATTGTATATACCCCACCAAATAGTGCTGTAAAGACAAAGGCTTTATAGACTATTGGTCCATAGTGACTTTTTCCATAGAATAGTGTCCAAATAGGTTTTGATAACATAGAGAAAAAGATTGTTATTGGTACTATTGTTAATAGAACACATTGCATAGCTTTATTGAACTTTTCATTTACGTCATCCATATCTTTTTTGGTAAAGCTTGTTACTATATTTGGTATTAAACTTGTTACTAAACCTGTAGATATTGCTAAGATAACATTATTTAGTTTTAAGCCCCAGGTTGTATAAATTCCAACGATTGATTCTGTTACTTTAGCAGATACTTTTAGGATGTCTGATAGAGTTCTTGATAAGAGAATCATATCAATATTTATATATAGATTATTAACTAGACTAATTAAAATAAATGGTATTGAATAGGTAAATATTTTTTTAATTATTTCATTTTCAGTTATTTTTTCTTTATCTTCTTCTACTTCTTTAGGAATTAGATTTGCTTTTTTTATTTTTATTCTTAGATAAATGTATGCTACTAATCCTCCAAAGAAGGCTGCTGATACTGATACTCCTACAGCATATTTTACTGGAAGATGAAGAGCTTTAATTGCTATGTAGCTTCCTAGAAGGATTATTGCTACTCTTACTAGTTGTTCTATTACTTGGCTTACTGAGTATGGTGTTATGTATTTGTGTCCTTGCAAGAAGCCTTTTGTTACTGATAAGAATGGTATTACTAATATAGCAAAGGATACACATCTTATTACAAAAGCAATATCTTCATAGGTATTTCCTTCAGTTGCTTTTCCTATTATTAGCCTTCCGATACTAGGAGCAAATATAAATAATATGATAAAGGCTACAAACGAGATTATAGATATTATTTTTAGAGCTATACCATAAGTGTCTTTTATGGCTTTATTGTAACCTAAGGCATTAAATTCACTAGTTATTTTGCTTATAGCAAAGGGGAATCCAGCACTTGATATTCCTAGGAATAATTGATATATATTATAACCATAACCATATAGAGCGCCGCCTTGCTCTCCTATAATGTTATAAAATGGTATTACGTATATTAAACCTATTACTTTTACTATTAGTATTCCTAATGTTGCTACTATCGTTCCTTCGATAAAGCTATTTTTTTTCATGGTAGTCATAAATTCTCCTTTTTCGCCATTTTCTTGGGCCCCACGATTCAACATCTTCTGATTCAATATTGCCAAAGTCTGGTAATTCTAGTGTATCTTCTTTATCGATACCGTATTCTTGGTATTTTTGGTTAAATTCTAATAGTCTTTCTTTTTTTTCTTGTAAGTCTTCTTTGGTAATAGGTTTTTGAGTTAAATTAGGTAATTCATCAAAGTATTTATTATCCACTATACTTGATTGTACGTATTTTGTTTTACTTTCTTCTCTTGGTTTAATTATATGAATTGGTTTTTCGTCTCTTACTAACCATTTTCTAAAGTTTATGTATTTAGAGAATTCTTCTGCTAATAAATCTCTTTCTTCAGGAGAATTGTTATCTATGTAGTTGCATGCTCTACTATACATAGGAGAATAAAATCCATATAATTCTTTTATTGCTTCTAAATTATTTATTATTAATTCTTCTAATTTTTGAAATTCATTTCTAAATATATCTTTATTTTTTAGTATATAATCAGCTTTAGGTTTTGATTTTAAGTGATTTAGACATTCGTTAAATTCAGCGTTATCAGTTATTATTCCATAATAATAAATATTAGCATCATCTTGGTGATATTCTAATTTAAAATCTACTGGTTTTATACCATAATTATTTTCAAATATAGTTATTAATTCTTCTTTTTTTAGCATAGAAGTATATTTATCAATTTTCTTTCTTCCTGGTAATTTATAATTATCCATTTCGTCTACAGCTATATATTTTCCATCTTCTGTTACAGCTGCTAGAAAGTATTTTTGTTTACCCATTTTAACACCTCTTTATGATTATATCATATTTTAATATGTTCTTACTTTTTTATCTGTTTTTATATTGTCTTTGTCTTGTTCTTTAATTACTACTAAATCTGGATTTCCATCAGATATATATCTGTTATTCTCTAAGATTGTAAAGTTCATTTTAATATCACATTCTGTTCCGTTGTGGTCATAAGCTCTTATTCTTTTAAGGAAAGTAGGATCAAATTCTTTATTAAATGGTGATACTTCGGCTTCCCATCCTACTCTTAGCATTGATTCTGTTTCATATGGTATCCCATTATAAGATCCTTTTAGCATTAGAGAAAAGTTAGAGTGTGATTTTTTGTATGGTGATCCGAATGGCATAGCGATTATATGAACGTATTTGTCTTTTAAGATAGTATCTAGTGTTTGATACATAGATCCTACTTCTTTTTGAGTAGTCTCACCACTTATTTTGGTAAAATCGGGATGTGTTAGAGTATGGTTTCCTACGTCATAGCCATTATCTACTAGCCAGTTTAATATGTCTTCATTGTATTCTTCTTGTTGGAATAGTCCACCATTTACAAAGAAGGTTGCAGTTACATGGAAGTCAGGATGTTTTTGTTTAAATTCTTCTAATATGCCAACTGCGCAGTTGGGATCTATTTCTAATTTTCCATCTTTTTTTCCTAATACTTTGAAATTGTTTTCTTTTCCATCGTCAAAAGTTATTATTATTGGACTTTTTCCTAATTCGACATCTATTTTTCCATGAATGTAGTCTACTAGTCTTATCATGCGATAGTTGTTTTGATAGTAAAATTCTAAGTCATTTCTAAAGGCTTCTGTTGTTCTATTGTATCCATCAACATCGACATTTCCTCCGGTATTTGGAGTTTCACTATTTTTCATGTTATGGATTCCGTGATACATCATTATAGGAACATTACCTAATTCGTTTACTTTGTTTTCTTGATAGATTGATGCTGGTACTTCTCCTTTTGATATAGTTACTTTAATAGTATCGTTTTTCTTTATTTTGGTATTTTCTTTAATACTTTGAGATATAATTATATTTTCTTTATATTCATCAGAGTATTGGTAGTCTTCTTCAATATTAATACTATTTTCTGTAGCCCAGGTTTTTAGTTCTTCTATTTCTTTTCCAACATAGTTTTCTAAGATTATTTCTTTGGCTTTGGGAATTATTTTTTTATTTTCTATTGGTAAAAAGAATATTAGTAATCCTGCTAATAAAATAATTAGTAATCCTAAGCCTACTGCTTTCTTTTTTATTTTCCTTCTTTTTCTACTTGTCATTAGTATCATCTCCATTTCCACTTAGTGAATATGTTTTTCCTAAATAAGTTGATTGGGGTTTATATATACATTTTATGAAGTCTTTATTTCTTGCTAAGAATTCTCTTAATTCACGATAGTTATCTCCGTAATATGATTTTTTCTCTGCTGCATAGCCATAGGCTTCTAATCCTATTTGTTTGGCTATATAAAGGGCTCTATATAAGTGATATTCTTGGCTTACAATAATTATTTTCTTGGCATTAAAGATATATTTGGCTCTATAGATACTATCATAGGTAGATATTCCGGCATGATCCATAAAGATATCTTCGCTTGGTATTCCTTTTTCGATAGCGTAGTCTTTCATAATGTTTACTTCGTCGTGATTTTCTCTGGTGTGATCACCACTCATTATTATTTTATCAGATGCCTTTATGTTATAGAGATAGATTCCTGTTAGTAGTCTATCTTCTAGCATGGGACTTGGATTGTTACTTCTTAATCCTGCTCCTAGGATTAGAATGCAATCGATATCTGATATATTGTTTATATTATTTATTATTTTATTTTTAGTAGATATTTTTATGTAATAATTAATTATTAATAGTGATATTATTAGAATTGTAATTATTATTAAAAAATATTTTATTATCTTTTTCATATTAACACTTTTTCCTTATAATAATTATAACATAAAAGAGCAAATCTTTATGAAGATTTACTCTTTTTTTTGTTTAATTTACATTAATTTTTTCTTGTATATTCAACGTGATCAAAAGAAATGTTTTTTTCTTTTCTTCTTGCTAGTACTTTTCTATTCCATTTTTCTTTATCAAATTCTGGAAAATAAGTGTCTGCTTGGGGAAAAGTATCGTCTATTTCTGTTAATAACATTCTATTAGCATCATCTATGAATAATTTATAGATTGCTGCGCCACCAATTATCATTACTTCAAAATCTGAATATTCTATTAGATTATATAGTTCTTCTTTATTGTGAATTACAATAGCTCCTGGTATTTTAATATCTTGGGTCGTTAAGACAATACTTAATCTGTTTGGTAATAGTTTAGGGATTGATTCAAATGTTTTTCTTCCCATTACTACTGGTTTAGCAGTTGTTTGTTCTTTAAAGAATTTCATGTCTTCTTTAAAGTGCCAGATTAAGTCGTTGTTATAGCCTAATTCATTATTTTTTCCAATTGCAGCAATTAATGTTAAATTATTCATTTTACTTCTCCTTACATCAATAGATAAACATTATTGGGAGTAATTGATTGGTCATTAATTATTATTATCCAATCAGTTATGTCACCTATTTTATACCAACCAATATATCCTTCTTTGATATCTTTGACATTATATGGTTCTTGGGTTAACTCCCCTTTTATTTTGTCATTTTCTATTTCTAGTAATTCAAACCAAATATGTTCAAAACTACCATATTTTTTTTCGACTGGTAATCCTATTTTTAGTAATACTTTAGTTTTTTTATTTTTATAATTTTCTATTACAAAATTAAATCGTTCTTGAGCAGCTAATCTCATTCTTTTAGTTTCTTTATTGCTTATAAAGAAAATTGGATTATTTCCTAGTAGAGAATCATAGATATTTATTTTGCTTATTTTTTTATGTTTTTCATCTTTTTCATTTTTATAGACAAATATTACGCTTGAATAGGTATTATGACTTTCTTTCCTGTCTTCTTTATTTCCTAATTTTATTTTTTTGTAATATTTTAGAGCTTCTGTCCAAGAAATACATGTTGCTAAGATTGGCTCTCTATTTATTAATACTCCTATATAGGCACTTTTGTTTCTAGGATTTGTTTCTTTATTGCAAATTAGATAATTAGCATAACTACTTATTAAGTTGTAGTGATTGTTGTAGTTTTCTTTATTTGAATCTAATATTTCTAGTTCTGTTAAACCACATCTATTTAGTCCATGAGTATGTAACCATACTTCGTTATTTTCATATACGGCATGAATTGTATAAAGAGAATTTGGTGATTCAACAATATTGCTTTTAGTAGTCATTTCTACCCATTTTAAAGGTAATAGTTTTTCGGCACTTTCATCAATTATACCTATTAAATTGGGAATCATTTTCGTTAGTATTTTTAGTTGTAATTGATATTCTTTTTGACTATCTTTTTTATATTTCATTGTTGTTAATAGTGCTTTATCAGTATTTTTTATATTATTAATCTCTTCTTCTTTAAATTTCATAGCTTTATTTATATATGTATCTGGTAAAGAGAATTTAATAATATTTATTTCCATTTCATATGTTTCTTTATCAAAAGTAAATTTTATTACTCCTGGTTTAGTTATTTCAATTGGTTTGGTATAGATTATATCTATTCCTTTTATTTTAGCTACTCGTTCATATATTCCGTCTGTAAAACTAAGATCCTCTTTGGGAAAAATTCCTAAGATAACGGATTGTTCTTCCCAGTAATTTAGAGGTTGTTCTTGTAATGATTTTTTTAGTAGCATATAATCACTTCCTCATGATAAGTTATTATATCATTTATTTTCTTCTAAATATATATATTTGCTAATCCAACTTACAAATTCTTCAATGTCTTGATATTTGTCTAAATCTTTATCAGAATTAGCATCTAGGTAGGATATTACTTTTCCATTATTAATTATTATTATAGTTGGGGCATACTTTACTTTTTTATAGTATTTGGTATTTTTAAAGTCTTTAAATGGTATTGAAACTAAAGATATATTATACTTTTTCATAAATTCTTCAAAGATATATTCACATGGTATAGGTAGAGTACAGTAGTTGTTATAAGTAAATAGTATGTAAGTATCATTATCTAAATTAGATAAATCTGTTGTTTCAATAAATGTATTATTAGCATAGTATTTTTCTGTTAGATATATTTTTTTCTTTGGTAGATATAAACATATTATTATTACTGTTAATACAATAGGTATTATAAGAAGATATTTTTTCATTATTGTACCTCTTTTAGAGTGTTAAAATCAATGTCATGGTATGTTATTTTCCAGAAGTCATAAGTATCATTGTTCTTTATATTTATTTTGTGTTTTCCGTTATAATACCAATAGCCACCAACATTATATATTTTATTTTCATCCCAACCTAGAGATACTAAAAGATTTTTAGTCATTCCAGCATAGCCTCCACCACCACATATTAGGAAGATATATTTGTCTTTTGGAAAATAATATTCTAGGTATTTTAGTGATTCTTCATAATTTGCTTTATAGGTTCCATCTTCATTTTGGGTAAAGAGCGTTTTTCCTTTGTAACTATCTCCTACTATCTCAGGTAATCCTTTTACTTCAGTTAGATAGGGATATGGTACTACTTCAAATCCTTCTATTATTCCAGATAGATAAGAGTCTCCTCCTATTGCTTCATAATTTCCGGGATCTTTTAGCATACGCATGTCTCTATAAACAGAATCACTTCTATTTAAATAATTATCTATTGTTTCTTCATTAATGTTTTTATCTATTCCTAGGGTTCCTCTTTCACCACCTGTTATTTCTGGTTTAGGTAGTTTAGATAATTCTTCTTTTTGGTTATTAAATATTAAATACCCTATTATTATTCCTATTAAAAGGCTAATTATAATTGTGATAATGGTTTTTTTGTTCATACTTCTCTCTCCTTATGATATAATTTTACTATTTTTTATTAATTAATTCAATATTTTAGATTTGAATAATAATAAAAAAAATATAAAAATCAAAATGATTTTTATATTATTAAATCTACTATTATTCCTAATACTACTCCTGTTAAATATATAATAGATAGTATTGTTAAATTTTCTTTTAGGTTTTTGTTTGTTTTAAATAGTAATAGTATACCTAAGCCACTACCTGGTAGTAATCCTGCTAAAAGATGACCAATAGTTATTAGTTTTGATAAGTATAATTCTGTTATTATTACACTACTTGCACAGTTAGGAATTAATCCTATTAGGCTTGCTAAGAAGTAGGTAAAAATATTTTTTTGGAGTAATATATTTGATAAGTTATCTTCTCCTATGTAATAGATAATTGTATTGATTAAGAGATTTGCTATTAGGATGAAGATAAATATTTTTAATGTGTGTTTAATACTTGATAGTAAAATACCATCTTCTTTACAGCTACAGTGGTCGTGTTCACACATGTTATGAATGTGTTCTTTAGTTTTTTCTTTTTCTTTTTTATATATTTTATCTACTATTAATCCTACTATTAATCCTACTACTACTTTAAAGAAAATTATTTTTAATACTGTTGTTATATTTACGTGTTCTGATAGCATTATAGGAAGCATTTCATCACTAGTTGATAAGAATACTGCTATTAAGGTTCCAGTTGTTATTACTTTATTAGAAAACAAATTGGCTGCCATAGTACTAAAGCCACATTGTGGTAGAGCTCCAAATATAGATCCTACAATAGGGCCATATTTTTTGTTTTCGGATAGTATTTTTTCGTTTTTCTTACTTAATTTGTGTTCTATATATTCTAATAATAGAAATGTTATAAATAAATATGGTAATAGTTTAATTGTATCTATTATAGCGTCTTTTATCATTATATCCCTTCTTATATATTTATATTAAAATTATTATTCTTTTTAGGTTCTTTTATATGAATTATATTTATATCTTTATAATTATTCTTTAACTTTATGTCTGTTTTAGGGGCTTTCCCACTACCACTATAGAGAATAAAGGTTATTTTTTTATTATGTAGGTCTAGTTTATCTAATACAGTATTAATTGGGCAAGAAAGTCTTCCGTTCCAAATGGGAGAACCTATTATTATTTCTTCATATTCGTCAATGTTATTATCAAAATCTATTAGGGGTGTATGGTGGTTAATACCTGCTAGAAAGCCTCCTTGTAGAATTCTTAAAAATGTGTTTTTAGATAATTCTTCTTTAGCTCTTACTTTTCTTATGGTAATACTCATCTTTTTTAGATAGTCAGCTACGACATCTCCATTACCAGTTAGGCTATAGTATATAAATATTTTTTTCATATTATCTTCCCTTTTCTATTAAAAGACTAACACATTGTTTATGTGTTAGTCAATATATTTTTATTTTCTTTTAAAATTGAAAGTTCCATTTACACTTTTTAAGACTAGTTTATCATCTTTAAGAGTATAGGTATATTTTACGTCTTCAGATCTTTCATTTTTAAAGTCGATAAATATACTTTCTTTATCTTTTGTATAAGTAAATTCATACTCTGATAAAGATACTTTTAGCACTCCTGTATTGTCTTCATTAAAGGTATATATAGTTACACCATCTGTTGTCCAACTACCAATAATAGGATCCTTTTTTGTAGTTATTTTTTTAAATAGTGGTATTGATATTACAATTGCTATTATAATAACTACGGCAATACATAGTGGTAATAGTAACTTTGTTTTTTTCTTTTTTTTCAATTTAAACCTCCTAGTATAAAGACGATAATAATAATTATCGTCTATATTTTTATTTTACTTTTTTTGCTCTTAAAGAACTAGCAATTAATACTAATATACCTACTCCTGATATTGCTAAAACAATTACCCAAGTATAGATATTATCAAATGTTTTTGGAGTAGTAGCTGTTCCACTATTACTGCTTGCAGCTTCTGTTGTTGTTCCAGATGTAGTTTCTTCATTGCTTCCTACTAAAACATAAGCACTTAAGTGTGGAAGATTTGCTACTAATTTTCCGTTTGATAATGATAAGTCATATGCTGTTCCTAGAACTATGTTATTGTTAGCATCTGAATCTATGTAGATTAATTTATATGATTTATATCCTTTCATATCATCAGTCATTGCTAATTTAACAGTAACATCATCATCTACATCAATTGGTTGGTCATTATTGTCAAATACACTTATATCTAAGAATGAAATTAATGTTCCATATTGTTTTGCTTCTTCAGCAAGTGATTCTACTAAAGCATCAAATATTTCACGAGTCATATCTGGACTTAATGCTACTAATTGTTCATCAGTTAATGTTTCTAAGTCCGTTACAACAAGGTGAAGGTTTTGATTTGGTTCACTTACGAATGAAACTTCATCATCATCCTCAGTTGGATTTTCTGGTATATTGTATTGTTCATTCCATTTTGCATAGATTGTTGTGTCTGTAGTTATTGGGTTACCAAAATTAAAATCATGTTCTAATTCTGGATCTTCATACCAGCCACCGAATACAAATCCGTTTTTAGTAGGATTAGTTGGTTCTGCTACTCTTTCTCCTTCTTCTACTTCAACTGGAGCTATTGTGCTTCCACCATTGGTATTAAATGTTACAGTGAATGTTTGTGTTGGATCTACGTGATCTGTCCATTTTGCATAGATTGTTGTAGTACCAGTTATTGGAGTATTAAAATCAAAAGGTGTTGTCCAAGTATCATCTGCGTACCATCCAGCAAAATCTTTTCCTTCTTTGGTTGGATCTTGTTCTGGTCTATCAACGGTATCACCTGAAGTTATTTGAACTGGGGCAATATAACTACCACCATCAGTATCAAAGGTTACAGTGTATTGTGTAGGTTGTTCAGGAGTATCCTCTTCAAATACTACTTGAATATTAACATAGTCTTCTGGTGTAAATCTATATTCTGTTTGATTTGATAATTGATTATCTAATACCCATTCACTACCATTTTCTTCATGAGTATTATACCAGCCTTTAAAGTGATATCCATTTGCAGGAAAGGCTGTTAATATTACTTCATCACCTTCATTAACAAAATATCTGTGTGATGAATTTGTTGGTTCTCCAAGTGGATCTGGATTAATATCATCATTGGCTGGAAAATCTACTTGATAAGTTCCTCCTTCACCAAAGAATATTACTTGTACTTGATTTGTTGGTGCAGGATCTACATGATCTACAAATTTACCATAGATTGTAACATAACCTGTTATTCTTGTTGTAAAATCAAAAGGTGTTGTATATGTATTATCTTCATACCATCCGATAAAGTCTTTTCCATTTTTTACAGGATCTGGATCTGGTCTTGCAACTAATGCACCCATATCTACTTCAACTTGTGGATTATTTTCGTCTTCACCTATATCAAATGTTACAGTTACTTTTGTCATTTGTTCTACTGTAACATCAGAAGTTACTATTGTTCCTCCTTCATAGTTAGCACATGATACTGTATAATTTCCTGTTGCTGGTGCTAGGAATGATCCGCTAAATTGTCCATTAGTTCCTGTATTTTCAACTTCAACCGATATCATAAGTACTTGTGTTTCACCTTGTAGTAATTTACACATTACGGCATGAGCACTATTTTCGGTTTCACCTCCAAAGAGGATAACGCTTCCACTTTCCCCTTCTATTATTGCGTCTAATGATGTAACATTTGGTTCGTTTTCAGCGTATACAGTAAGAGGAATTAAGAATAATATTAATAAACTATATAATATCTTTTTCATTTTATTCCCCCCCTTCTGGATGATATAGGTTAGCTTGAGTTCCTTCACCCGAACCTGAATATGCTCCGGCATACTCAGAAGTACTACTTCCTGTATATTCAGCATTTAGATATATATCCTTAACTCTTCTTTCGGCATCTTCTCCAAGTGGAGCTTCAAATGCAGAAAGATTTAGTCCTTTACCTTGATTTGGTCCAATAGATACCTCTTGATTAGCCACATAGCTATTAATTGGATTACCTAAGCTATCTTCGAAATGATCTATTGGTGTTAGAGTTAAATATTCAATATTTCCATTGTAATAAATAACTTTTGCTGTTATTATAAATTCTTCATATGAATCATTTACATCATAGTAGAAATCAGCTCTTAACGTGTTGTTATTTCTAATATATCCATCTATTGTAAATCTCTTAATTTTAACATATTGTTTTTCGCCATCAGTATCTGTTATTTTAAATTCAACGTTGTCATAGAAGTGTGATGAAAATACTATTTTAAATTTACGACTATTTATTTTTGTAATAGTTACAGCGTCAGCAGGAACATCTAGTGCTTCAATAGTACTTATTTCATAATCATTAATATCTAATACATCTAGATTTACAGTATCTTCAAGTAATATTGATAGTAGTTCTGTTGGGTGATCTATATCAGTACCACCTACATTATATTGATCTGTTCTAGTAAATCGATCTGCCCAACTTATTGGATAATAATTTAATCCATTAAAATCTGCTGTAGTAGATACACCTTTATACTCATTATTATATATTACTACTTTAAAGTTTCTGTCTCCATATGATACATAAGCATTTGTTCCTTCTGGTTCATTTACTGGCTGTAATTCATGAGTCCAAATTTCATGATTTACTTCTGCTGCATATCTATTGATACATCTTTCATGTACATCTCTTTCTTCATCTGTAGCGTGTTCATCTGGTTCTGAACCACATGTTTCTTCTGCTTGTTCTATTAGTTCTCCAATATGTTGATTTGGAGCTCCCATTATTAATTCACGGTCCATTTCTTCCCAATTAATTTCAGCATCTGGTGCCATATTATTAGCTAATTTATATAATTCTTGCCAATACTGGAATTCATCAGTTAAATACCATTCTTTATATTCAGCATCAACATCAAAGGTTGTTCCTGGTTTGTTATCTGCTGTTACATAAGTATCTCTAAAGAATGTACTGTTACCATCATTAAAATCTCCTATTTCTGGATCACAAGCATCAGAATAGTTTTCTGGATCACAGTGTTCTGGATCTTTCATACCAAATTCATGGAAACAAACTCCTGTGTCTCCACTTCCACATGACCAAAGTACTACGGCTCTTCCATCAAAACGTGGTCCATCTGGTCCTGGTTCAACAGGATCTTCTACTGGTGGTGCAACGTAGTCTTGAACGGCTATGTCTTCATCGCCTGTAAAGTCATGTTCTAAACTAACTGAGTGCCCTTGCATATATAAATCGAACTTGTTTGCACTATTGAAGTTTAATCTTCCTGCTGGTCCATCTTCTACACTGATTGTACATACTGTTTTACTTTCTACCTCATGGCATTCAGAAGTACCTATTATATCTTCTCCGTTTTTTAATGATACATATTGACCATCAATTATTATGTCTCCATTATTGCCATTTGCTTGCATTGTATGTTCAGTTTCTTGATTTTCAGCTACTGTAAATGTCAATGTGTAAGAATATTCATCATCGGCAAATACTTTAGATAATGGTTCTATATAGTTAATTAATATTGCTAAAACTAATACAATAGCAATTATTTTCATTGGTAATTTTTTTATTACCTTTCTAAATTTTTTCATCTATCTAATCCTCCTATTTTAGATAATATCATTTTATCATAAGTATGTATATAAATCAACTGTTTGTTTTTTTGTTTACACTTAAAAAAGAAGTATTTTATACTTCTTTATTCCATCATTATTCTTACTTCCGTTGTTTCATTTAGTAATTCTTTGAATTTATAGGCATCTTTGATATTTCCTACTACTGTTTTGTAATGGGTTGGTATTGCGTATTTTGGTTTTATTTCTTTTATTAGATTTGCTGCTTCTTTGTAATTCATAGTATATGTTCCACCAATTGGAACACAAGCTATATCACAAGTAACATTTCTTGCTTCTTTGGTGTTATCGGTATCTCCTGCTACATATATTTTGGTATTGTCTATGTTGATAATATAACCTACCCAATTATTTCTTTTGGGATGAAATGGTTTTATTATGTTATATGCTGGTATAGTGCTAAATTCTATTGTATCTACAATATAATTTTTATTTGGTTCAACTAGGATAATATTATCTTTTGTAAAGCCTAATTCAATTAAATTGCTTTTTAATTCTAGTGGTGCTACTATTTTCGTTGTATCTTTTTTTATTTTTGTTATATCTTCGGGAGAATAATGATCATAATGGGGATGAGTAATAAAGATATAGTCTCCTTTTACGTCACTATCTATATTAAAGGGATCAAAATATATTATTTTATTATCATTTGTTTTTATTCTTAGAGCGCTTTGACTTATTAGATCTATCATATTATTTCTCCTTTTTTAAATATTCTTTTAAATCTTTAAGAATATTTTTACCATCTTCTATTCCTAAATCATATGTTTCTTGTAATTTGTTTCTATCTCTTTCTAGTTTTTTAATATTTAATGCTTTGCTTGGTCTTATTACAAATATTTTATTTTCTTTTTCTTCTTTTTTAATTATATCTACTGTATCATTATATTCTTTATATCTATTTAGCATTGTATTTATTAGATTAGGATATTTTTTATATTTTATTTTTACCATTTTTTCTTTTTTAGTGCTTGATTTTCTTTTTCTATAATCTAGGGGTCTTGTTAGTATTACTATTATTTTGTCATATCCTAGTGATTTCATTTTTTCTATAGGAATACTATCACTTATTCCTCCATCTAGATATTTTTTATTGTTTATTTTTACTGGTCTAGATACTAATGGTATTGCAGAGGTTGCTCTTAGTTCTTCTAATTGTTCCATAGGGTTTGTTATTTTAAAATATTCTGATTTTCCTGTTTCTATATTAGTTGCAGTTACATAGAATTCTTTATTATTTTTAATAAATGTTTCATTATCAAATATATCATATTTTTTTGATACTTTGTAATAGGCAAATTTTTTATTGATAATGTTTCCGGTTAATAAGAAAGATAATAATCCCATATATCTACGATCTTTACAAAACTTTTTACTGTATCTAATTACTCTTCCTTTTTGTTTGGAAAAATAGTTTACGCCAAATATACCTCCTGCAGATGTACCTATTATTCCATCTACATCTATATTATTATCCATTAAGGTATCTAGAACTCCACAGGTCCAGATTCCTCTCATGGCTCCACCTTCTAAGACTAATCCTACTTTCATATTATCACCTTATTTTTTATATTTAAAACAGTATTCTTCATGTGAATTTATTATACCTACTGCTTGTAAATAGGAATATATTATTGTACTTCCTACAAAGCGCATTCCTTTTTTATATAGGTCTTTGGATATAGTATCCGATAAGTTATTGGTAGTTTTATTAGTTTCATAGAGTATTTTTCCTTTGGTAAATGTTTTTAAGTAATTATAGAAAGATTTATATTCTTTTGTAATATTATTAAATATTATGGAGTTATTGATACTAGCTTTTATTTTTAGTTTATTTCTAATTATATTTTTATTGTTTAGTAATTCTTCTATTTTTTTATCATCATAACTAACTACTTTATTTATATCAAAGTTATCATAGCATTTTCTAAATGATTCTCTTTTGTTTAAAACACATTCCCATGATAATCCTGCTTGGAATGATTCTAGTATTAGCATTTCATATAGATATTTATCATCAGTGTTTAAAATCCCCCATTCGTTATCGTGATATTCTAGATATTTGGGATTTTTGATGTTATCACACCATTGGCATCTATTCATAGTATCACCTAAGGATATTATAACATATAGAAAAAATACTATCTAGTTAGATAGTATTTTTTTATTATATTTTAATAATATACTTACACTAAATATGCTTATTATTAGTGTTAAGATGCTTGTTAATATATTATCATTAGTATTAGGATTCTTAGTAGCACTAACGCTAAAGGTTGTGGAAATATCGCCATTTTCAGAAGTTACTCTTAATGTATGATTACCACTTGCTAAGGTATTAGTATAATCAGTATTAAATGTTATTACAGTACTTCCCTCTGATACGTTATAGTTCTTTGGATCTACTAATTTTCCATCTATATATACTTTGCCAGTATTTTTGAATTCTTCAAATGGTATATCAAACTTAAATACTAGTTTTTTGTCGTTACTTTGAGTATATTCTTGCCCTGCTCCTTCTAATACTTTAGGGTCATTAGTGCTAGCTTTCATTTTAACATAGAACATTAATTGGTATTCATAGTTATATTCACTTAATTCATAATCTGTTCCACCATTAACTGTTAGAGTTACATTGTCAGCAAAAATATATCCATCTTCGGGATAAACATATACTTCCATATAATAATCTTTATTTGCTTCAAATGTTCCTACAAATGGTTCGTCATAACCATCTGGATCAATTGATGGTAATGTTGATATATAAAAGGCTATTCCTAATTTATAATGAGCATTTTTTTCTAGTACTACCGTTGGGAATAATGTAGGTTCTGTATATACTCCATATTGATCCTCTACTTCGTGCATTTCTACTTTAGTTCCTATTTGTGGTGGTGTAATTGTGATGTTTACGGAACTAATTATTTCATCTTCTGGTAGTTCTGGATCATCAGTTTCTTCTTCAGCAATTCCTAAATCTATATATAAATAGCCGCCCCAATCAAATCCTGTATCTAATAAGGTGTGTCCTTCTTCTGTTACATTGTTATCATTAAAATAGATTGTAACTTCATCAGCAAATGTATATCCTGTTTCAAGTTGAACACTTAGTCTTAAACCATAGTGTGTAGTACCGTCAGCCTCTGCTGTTGGTGTTTCTGACCCAAAACCATGCCAACTTGAATTTCCTGTTGCCCATTTTGTCCAGCCTGTATTAGAGCCATATGCTTCAATATTAATGTGTTCTGTTGTTGTAGAGACTGTAAAGCTTGGTAGTTCTCCTTCTGTAACACTTGTTGTTGTACTTGTTATTCTGATTTCTTCAACTGTTCCCTCTGCTTTTATTGTTATTGGATATATGGCTATAGCTAGTAATAACAATATACTAAAAATCTTTTTCATTTACATCTCTCCTATTCTACTTTAAGTATAACATACACCTTTCTTTTTTTCAATAAAAAAAAGACTAATATGCCTTATTAGTCTTTTTTATTTAATCTCTATTTGTTTAATAGTTTTGTCTTCTTTAGCAATTTCTTTTTTAGGTAGTTCTATACATAAGATACCATCTTTAAATTCAGCTTTAATATCTTTTTCTTCTATTTCTTCACCTACATAGAAACTACGAGAACATTCACCATAAAATCTTTCTTTGTGAAGGTATTTTCCTTCGTCTTTGTATTCTTCGTTTTTTTCTGTTTTGGCTTTAATGTTTAAATAACCATTTTCTAGTGATAGGTTAATGTTCTTTTTATCATATCCTGGTAGGTCTACTTCTACTATGTATTTGTCTTTCTTTTCTCTGATATCAGTCTTCATTAAATTTTTTTCTTTTCTTGTAAAGAAGCTATCATCAAAGAAATCATCTAATAAGTCAAAACTATTTCTTTTTGGTACTAACATCATATAAATCATCTTCCTTTCATAATGTGTTACTTTAGGTAGCACTATATAATTTAATACCTATAATAAGTTTTTTACTTATTACGATTTAATTATAATACTCTTTTTAGCAATTGTCAATAGAGATTGCTAATTTTTTTATTCGTTATTTCCTAAAATTAGACAAACGATGTAATCTTTATATTCGATAAAGTATAATTCATCTATAAAGAAGCAGCCACTTAGGCCTTTTCCTTCTCCGGCTAAATAATATTCTAGATTTGATTCTTTAGAAGATATATATATTTTTTCTTCTTTACCTAGTTTAGCTTCAATTTGATTTATTATATTAGTTGTTCTTTTGTTTTTTCCTAACCATCTATTTAGTATTTGAGGTAGATTCTTTTTTGTTTCTTTTAGTATTACTTCTTTTTTTATTTCAAAGAAGTTGGAAAAGTTATTGGGAAATTCTTTTTTTTCAAAACAAGTTGCATCAATAAATGATGGTCCTAGTGTTTTGGCTTGTATTTTAAGTAATTTATCTAGATAAGTAGTTAGTTCTAAATTTGGTAGTTTTTTCATTTTTACTCCTTATTTTTTTCTTTCCATTCTTTTATTTGCTCTAATCTATTTTTAAATCTTATCTCATTGCCATCTTCTGTTGGTTCATAGTATATAGTCCCTTTTAGCGATGGTGGTAAGCATTCCATATTAGTTACTTTTTCTTTATAGTCGTGAGCGTATTTATATCCTTTGCCATAGTTTAATTCTGACATTAGTTTAGTTGGAGCATTTCTTATAATTAGTGGTACTGGTTCATTTATCATTCTTTTGGCATCAGCACTTGCTTTTCCGTAAGCTACATAACAGGAATTTGATTTTGGTGCTAAGGACATATAAATAACAGCTTCAGTTAAGTGAACGTTACATTCTGGTATTCCTAGGAAATGACAGGCTTGATAAACATTAATGGCTACGTTTAAGGCATTAGTATCGGCTAAGCCGATATCTTCAGAGGCAAATCTTACTATTCTTCTTGCGATATATAGTGGGTCTTCACCTGCTTCTAGCATTCTTGATAGCCAGTATATAGCTGCATCAGGATCGGAATTTCGCATTGATTTGTGAAGAGCAGATATTATGTTATAGTGTTCTTCACCATTTTTATCATAAAGGAATGTCTTTTTTGTTAGGCATTCTTCTACTACTTCTTTAGTTACTTTTATAGAACCATCTTTTAAGATGTTTCCGTTTGTTATAATCATGTCTAGAGTTGCCAAAGCGGTTCTGGCATCCCCGTTGGCAAAGTCTGCTATTATGTTTAATTCTTTATCAGTTATTTTTACTTTGGAATTACCATAGCCTCTTTTATCTGTTATTGCTCTTTTTAGTAGAATAATTATATCTTCTTTGGTTAATTCTTTTAAGACAAAAACACGACATCTTGATAGCAAGGCGTTATTTACTTCAAACGAAGGGTTTTCGGTAGTAGCACCAATTAAAATAATAGATCCTTTTTCAACAAAGGGAAGAAAAGCATCTTGTTGGGCTTTATTAAATCTGTGGATTTCGTCGACAAAAACGATAGTTCTTATTCCTAATCTTTTGTTGCTATCGGCATCTTCCATTACTTTTTTTATTTCTTTTATTCCTGATGTTACTGCAGAGAAAGTGATAAATTCTGATTTTGTTTGTTTGGCTATTATTTTAGCTAAGGTTGTCTTTCCTACTCCTGGTGGTCCCCAGAAAATCATAGAGGTTATGTTATCACTTTCGATTATTTTTCTTAAGATTTTGTTTTCCCCTATTAGATGACTTTGGCCAACAAATTCGTCTAGAGTTGTTGGACGCATACGGTATGCTAATGGTTCTTTTATATTTAGAGAAAATAGTGATCCTTGTTCCATAATAATCCCTTCTTTTTAGGTGATTTATTTTTCCTTTTTATTCTCTATTTTTTCTATTTCTTTTTTTAGTTCGTTTATTCTATTTTTTATTTTTATTACATTATTATTAATAGTTTCTTGATTTATAGAAAGTGTATTAATTTTAATCTTAGAATATTCTTTTGGCATGTGATCTAAACCGGTTACTTTTTTAAATTGATCTTGAAGTGTATTTATTTTGTCGTCGATTGGTTTCTTTTGGTTTAGTTTTTTTTGTTTTTTATTATTTATTTTGTTTATTTCTTTTTCGTAGTTATTAATTATTTCTTCTAGTTTTATATTCTTTTTTACATTAAATAGTTCAAAGATAATATTTCTTGTGTTTTTAGATAATTTTTCTTGGGCTATTTTTTTGTTATATTCTTTTTGGTTTAATTCTCTTTGTATTTGGTCTATTTCTGTTTCATATTTTTCTATTGTTTCTTGTAATTCTTGGTAATCTTTATATATTTCTTTAATTATTCCTTCATTATTTTTAATATTCTTTTCTGCTTGGCAATAGTTTTGTATTTTTTCTAATCCTTTTAGTATTCTTTCTTTTTTGGTTAGATCTTCATTTATTCTAGATAGTTTTACTTCTTTTATTATGCTTTTTAATTCTTCATATATGGATTCATACTTTAAGTCATAGACTTTATAGTTATTTATTTTTAGTTCTTGCAATTCTTTAATTAAATCTGTTGTTTCTTTAACGTCAGGAAATATTTCTTTTATATATGAATTGTAATATTTATCTTCATTATATAGCTTACATAATCCAAGTGATTTGATTGTTTCTTTTATGTTTCTGCATTTGTTTAAATCAATGTTATAAATAATATTTGATTTAATTATTTTATCGTCTAGAGTTTTTCCTATTATTGTTTCATCAGATAGAGTTATGTTTTTATTAATTAATTTATATAATTCTTCTTTAGATTCGTTTATGTTTATTTTTTTATTATCTTTTGTATAAATATCTATTGTTATTTTGTTTTGTTGTTGATTGTTAAATTGATTTACTTGATTTAAAAACATTTCAATAAAAGATACTTGTGATTTTGTTAAAATGTTTTCTGGTAAGTTTATTATTAAATTTTCGCCATAGGAAAATAGAGAAACGTCATTTTTTATTATTTCTGATTCTTTTTTGATTGTGTTGTCGTGATAAATATTTTTTTCTATATCTAATTTAATACTCGTTTGTTCTACTTTATCGTCTTTTTCTTTTGGGTAATAGAATATGACTTGTTTATCTGTTATTATTCCTATTCCTTTGGTATTGGAATTAGTTTTACAGTATTTGAAATAGTCATATATATTTGTCTTTTTGTCATATTTGATATTCATATTTATCACCCTTTTTATTTATTATAACATAAAAATAACAAATCATAGATTTGTTATTTTAATTTTACTGCTGTTCCGTAAACTATTATTTCAGCTGCTCCTTGCATTACTGATGAAGAGCCATATCTTACGTTTACAATTGCGTCTGCTCCTAATGCTTCTGCTTCGTCAACCATTCTTTTGGTTGCTAGTTGTCTGGCACTTCTTATCATTTCAGTATAGCCTTTTATTTCACCACCGACTATAGTTTTCATTCCGGCCATGAAGTCTCTTCCTAAGTTCTTTGATTGAACTATTTCTCCTTTTACTATTCCTAGAGATTCTTTGATTTCTTTTCCGGCAATATTTTCTGTTGTTACTAATTTCATAATAATTCCTTTCTAATATTTAGAGGCTTTGTCTTCTTCACCACTATTTATTTCTTTAATTCTTGATATTAGGTTAGTTATTATAGCAATTATTGATATTGTAATTATTAATATTAATAAGATTAAAAATATAATTGGTAATTTTTCTGTTTCTGTTGTTTGGAAATAGATTATTGTTATTAAATAGATTATTAATATACTACTATATACAATACTTGATAATACTGCGCCTAATATTTTTTTGTTATTATTCATAACATCACCTTTTTTTTAGTATATAATCTTTAGTTAGTATAGTCAAGATATTGTTCCTTTAAATATATCTTCGATATTTCTTAATAAGGCTTTAAAGATATTTACTTTGTTAATATTTTCTTTAGTTGTTAAGTCTGAGGTCATTATAGTTTTGTTGTTTTCAATTATATTTATTTTTCCTACTACATCTCCTTTTTTTAGAGGTAGTTTTATTTTGTTTAGTTTAATTTTATAGTCAATATTTCTTTTGGTACCTGTTTTGGAATTTAATATATTTATATCTTCTTTAGTTACTATTTGGGCTTCTTTTTTTGTTCCTAAAGATATTTTTACTTTGGATATTACTTCATCTTTAGATATTATTTTATCCATTTTATAGGTATTAAATCCATAATCTAAAAGAGCTGTTGTTTCACTATTTCTAATTTTCGATGATGGTTCTCCCATTACTACGGAAATAAGTCGCATGTTATTTTTTTTAGCTGTTGTGGTTATACAGTAGCCTGCTTCTTTGGTATATCCTGTTTTTAGGCCATCGACACCGTTATAATATCTTACTAGTTTGTTAGTGTTTACTAGCCAAAAGCTGTTGGGTGTATTTTTTCTTAGATAGTCTTCATAGGTTCCAGTATATTCTAATATTTTTTTGTGTTTTACTAGTTCCTTAGCGATTAGAGACATATCATAGGCACTGGAATAGTGATTGTCTGTATCAAGCCCACAAGAATTTATGAAGTTGGTATCTTTTAAATTTAGTTCTTTGGCTTTTTTGTTCATCATATTTACAAATTCTTCTTCGGTTCCCCCTATTCTTTCAGCCATTGCAACAGAGGCATCGTTACCACTACCTATACAAATTCCTTTGACTAAATCTTCAACAGTCATTTCTTCTCCTGGTTGTAAAAAGATTTGGGATCCCCCCATTGATGATGCATGTTCGGAGGCTGTAATTATTTCGTCCCATTTTATATTTCCGTTATCGATATTTTCCATTATTATTAAGAGAGTCATCATTTTGGTCATAGAGGCCATTGGTAGTTTTTCGTGAGAGTTTTTTTCATAGATTATTTTTCCGGTTGATGCTTCAATTAAGATAGCACTTTTGGCATTTTCAGCTAGGTTATTTTCCTCTGCATAAGTATTTATTGGTAATAGTAAAATAATTAGAATTATTAGTATTTTTTTCATCTTATCACCTAATAAAAAATATGTAGATATTTTTAGAAAATTACTATAATATAAAAAAATATGCTTTAGCATATTTTTTATGGTTTTAATACTTTAACATTGTCATGTGTTTTCTTATTAATTGTTTCATCTAGAGTTATATCTATTTGATTTACTGTTTCTGATATTTGTCTTAATCTTTTTTTCATTGAGTCGGGAATATTTCCACTTTTGCGATAGCATATTTTGTGTTCTAAATTAGCCCACATATCCATAGCAATAGTTCTTATTTGAATTTCTGTTTCAACATATTCTATTTTGTTAATCATTTTTACGGGAATTATTGCATTATAGTGGTAGCTTCTGTAACCACTTGGTTTGGGGTTATCGATATAATTTTTTCTTTTTATTATTTGAATACTATCATCGTTTTCAATTATGTCTTTTATTTGTTCTAAATCACTTAGGAATGAACATACTATTCTTATTCCAACTAAATCATGAATATGGTTATTCATGTTTTCTACAGTTACGTCATAATTTAGTCTTTGTAGTTTTTGGACGATTCTTTTTGGTTTTTTAATTCTAGATTTTATGTGTTCAATGGGATTTAATTCGTCTTTTGTTGATAGTTCATAATATATTGCTTCCATTTTTTCTTGTAATTGTTTTCTTGCTAATTCGTATTTTAGCATTGGTGCTTCTTCGATTATTTTTAATTTTTCGTTATTAGTTTCTTCTTCGGTATGATAATTATTACTTTCAATTATCATTTCTTCCATTATTTCATCTATTTTTTTTGTAGTTTTAGAGAATTGTTTTATAAATTCTTTTGTTTCTTCATTTATGTATTTTTTGTTTTTATAAAGTATTTTGTGTTCTAGACTAGCCCACATATCCATTGCTATAGTTTTTATTTGAATTTCAACATCTACTGTTTCTTTTTTATCTAGTAAGTTAATTGGTACTTTAACAATTAGATGTAGTGCTCTATAGCATGACTCTTTGGGATGTTTGATATAATCTTTTCTGTTTACTATCGTTATGTCTTTATCATTTTTTATTAATTCTTCTACTCTATTTATATCTTTTAGAAAAGAACAAATAACTCTTATACCTGCTATATCGTGAAGTTTATTTTGAATATTTTCTTCAGTTATATCGTAGCCGTCTTCTTCTAGCTTATTGAAAATACTTTCTTTGGTTTTAAGTCTTGTTTTTATGTGTTCAATACAGTTGTAATCGTTATTGTTATTTAACTCGTTATAAATAATTTCTATTTTAGTTTTAATAATTTTTAAAGCTGCTTCATATTTAAAAAGTATTTCGTCTATATTCATATTATCACCTTAAAATATTACTTCTAGTGGCTTTATATTATAATACTTTTATTTATATTTGTCTAGCAAGAAAAATAAAATAGAAGATTAATTCTTCTATTTTATTCTTTCTACTTTAATTGTGAAATCTAAGTTATCTAAGTCTTTTATAAATTTATATAATTTTTCTGTATTTTCGATTAAGACAGTAAGGCTATAAATTTTGTATTCACTTTTATTTATTGTTTCTATTCTATCAATTATTACTCCGTTAGAACTTGCTTTAGTGATTATGTCTAATAGATTGTCTTCTGTTCCAGTATAGATAATAATATCAGTAAAGTATTTTTTATTAATTTGGTTATTCCATTTAACATTAATTAGTCTTTCATCGATATCGATTATATTTCTACAGATAGTTCTATGAACAGAAATGCCTGATCCTTTAGTTATATAGCCAATTATGTTATCACCTGGTATTGGTTTACAGCAGCCACTTAGATTTACTTTTACATCGTCTAATCCTTCTACTAAGATATCATTTTTACTAGATTGTTTAATATTTGACGGATTATTGATTTTATTTTTTAATTCTTCTTCTTCGTCTTTTTTAGTTATTAGTCTTAGTACCGCTGTTGGTGTATATTTATTTGATGCTAATTCAATATATAATTCGTCTATATCTTTTACTTTAAATTCATTAAAGATTATTTCTAAGTTTTTATTGTTTAGAGTTTCATTTATTGGTAGGTCAAGTCTTCTTATTTCTTTTTCTAATAATTCTTGTCCTTTATCAATTAAGTCATTTCTTTCTATTTTACTGTAGAAAGATTTTATTTTGTTTTTAGCATGAGTTGTTACGACAAAATTAAGCCAATCTTTATTTGGTCCTTTACTTGCTTTGCTAGTGTTAATTTTGATAATATCTCCTGTTTTTAAGTGATAATCTAGAGGTACAATATTATCATTAACAATAGCACCAACAATAGAGTTACCTACTTCCGTATGTACTTTGTAAGCAAAGTCTACGGGAGTTGATTCTTCTGGTAATTCAATTACGTCTCCTTTGGGAGTGTATACATAGATGGAATTAGTTGTTAAAACGTCTTGTTTGATATTATTTATAAATTCTTCAGGACTATTAGTGTCTTCATTTAATTCCATTATGCTTCTAAATATTTGTAACTTTTGCTCCATTGAATCTTTTACGGTTTTAACACTTGCTCCTTTGGCTTTATAGGTCCAGTGAGATGCAATACCGTATTCTGCTATTTTATGCATTTCATAAGTTCTTATTTGGACTTCAAATAGTTTTCCTTCAACACCAAAAATTGTTGTATGTAGAGATTGATATAAGTTAGTTTTTGGCATTGCAATATAGTCTTTAAAGCGGTTAGGAACGGGTTTGTATTTTGAGTGAATTAGTCCTAAGACTAGATAACATTCTTGTTCGGTATCTACTAATACTCTTAGGGCTAAAATGTCATATATGTCATTAAATTTTTTTCCTTTTTGCATTTTTTTGTAAATGCTATAAACACTTTTACTACGACCAAATATTTCGTGTTTTATGTTATGTTCTGTTAGTAAATTAGATACATCAGAAAGCATTTTTCCTACATAGGAATCCATTTCTGTTTTTTTGGTATTTAGTTTTTCTAGGATATCAAAGTAGGCATCTGGTTTTAGGTATCTTAGTGATAAGTCTTCTAATTCACTTTTTATTTTATTTATACCTAATCGATCTGCTACTGGTGTTAATATTTCTAGAGTTTCTCTTGATTTTTTCTTTTGTCTTTCTTCTGGCATTACGTAAAGGGTACGCATGTTGTGTAGTCGATCTGCTAGTTTTATGATTATTACTCTTACATCTTCAGATAGACCTACTAGTATTTTTCTTTGGTTAGCAGCCATCTGTTCCCCAGAATTGGAAAAGTGTAATTTGTTTATTTTTGTTACTCCATCAACTAATAGAGATACCTCTTTACCAAATAGTTTTTCTATTTCTTCTTTAGTTGAATCAGTGTCTTCAATTGTGTCATGAAGTAAGGCTGCTGCCATACATGCGGCATCAGCGTTAATGTCTGTTAAAATCATAGCAACATTTAATGGATGGATTATATAGTCATCCCCACTTATTCTTTTTGCCCCAAAGTGTTTTTTATAGGCATAGTCGTATGCTCTATTTATTAAGTCAATGTCTTCTTCATTTTGATTATATTTTTTAAATTCTGCTATCACATCATTGATGGTGATATCTCTGCCACTATCATTCACTTTACCACATCCATTCAAATTAAATATTATATTTTATTTTTAGTTCTGTCAAGTAGATAAATATAAAAAGGGAATTAGCTTAACAGTTAACTCCCTTTACTTTAACTTCTTCAATTTCGTCATCTTTATCTTTTTCTTTAGGTGGTTGTTTAAGTTTCCTTATTTCTAGAATTAGCCAGATTTGATTTGAGATATAAATTGATGAATATACACCTGCTACAAATCCTATTAATAAAGCTATATTAAAGTTGACTATTTCTCTTGCTCCTAAAATCATTAAGCAGATTACTGGAGCGATAGTTGTTACAGTTGTTAGAATACTTCTAAAGAAAGTAATTCTAACACTATTATTAACTAGTTCGATAATATCATCGTCTTTTAATACTGTTAGGATATTAGCACTAACATCTTTATTGTTCTTTTTGTCTTTTTTAGAAATAAATCTTTGTTTTTTTCTTATTAGTTTTTTATAGTTTTCTCTAATCATATCAAAGGTTACGATAGTATCGTTTATTGAATAACCTATAATTGTTAGTATAGCTGCGATAAAGATGCTAGTTATTTCTAATCTAAAGATACTAAATAGTAATATTACTATTATTACGTCATGACATAGTGCCGTAATAGCAGCGATAGCATAATTGAATTTGAATCTAAAACTGATGTATATAAGAATACCTATTGATGCTATTATTAGTGAATAGATAGCATTTTTAGTTAAGCTTTGTTTAACTACTTGGCTTACGGTATAGATGTTGGAATCAGTTTTATATTTTTCTTCTAAGATGCTAGTTAGTTGTTTGATATTGTCTTTACCTAATACTTCTTTAATAACAATTGTTATATCAGTAGAAGTTCTTTCCTCTTTTTTTACGGTGTATTTTAATTCTTTTAAGTCTTTTTCTACTGATTTTAGAGTTACTTTTTCATTTAGATTTAGAGTAATACTTGTTCCACCAGTAAAGTCTACTCCTAGATTTAATCCTTTAGTAAATGATATTATTAAACCTATAATAATTATTATAAGGGTTCCAGTTAAGAAGAATTTTCTATTTCTTATGAATTCTAAATTCTTAAATGGTATATCTATTTCTTCTTGTTTTTTTATTTTCTTTTTATTTACACCAATAAATAAATTTGGTTTGTTGTCGAAAAATTTTGTTTTTACAAGCATTCCTAAGATTAGTTTAGTTAATACTACCATTACTAGTATTGTAACGATAATACTTATAATTAACATAGTAGCAAAACCTTTTACAGAGCTTTCTCCTAAGATAAAGATTATTATTGCTACAATCATTGTAGTTATATTGGCATCTAGGATACTTGTTAGTGATGATTTATTTCCTATTTCGAAGGCCTCATCTAATTTTGTTCCTATTTTTATTTGTTCTTTTATTCTTTCATAACTAATTACGTTAGCATCGACTGCCATACCAATACCTAGTAGAATAGCAGCAATACCAGGAAGTGTTAATACTCCTTCTATTAAATAGAATATTAGGAATGTTAGTGATGTATAGACTAAGATTCCAACGCTAGCAATAAATCCACTAAAATGGTAAACTGCAATCATTAGAACGATAACGATACTTATTCCAATAATTCCTGCATTAATAGTTTTTTCTAGGCTATTAGCTCCAAATGATGCTTCTACGGTACGAGAAGATATTTCTTCTAGTTTTGTTGGTAGAGCTCCTGAATTAATTAAATCTACTAGATTCTTTACTTCCTCAGAAGTAAAGCTACCTGATATTATTACGTCACTATTAAATCCTTTATCAACAGAGGCAGCACTTAAGCAGTGAGAATTATTTAGTGATCCACATGTTTCTTTTTCTTTGGAATAGGAATCGTTTTCTTCGTCATAGTCTAACCATATAACGATAATATTATTTTCTTTTTTAGATATAGTACTAGTTACTTCGTAGAATTTTTCTTTATTTTTTATTGAAAGACTTACAGCAGGTCTTCCGTATTGGTCAGTGGACACTTTGGCTTTTCCACCTAAAATTTCACTTGTCATAAGTAAGTGATCAGTTGTGTCTCTAAATGTTAGAGATGCTGTTGATGATAGGATATCTCTTGCTTGTTCTTTGTTAGAAATACCTGCTAGTTTTACTCTTATGTGATTATCTCCTTCAATGGTTATATCGGGTTCACTTACTCCTAAAATGTTTATTCTTTTAGATAGAGCTTTTTGAGTATTATTAAGCATTTCTGTTGTTAGTTTGTCTTCTTTATTGATTGGTGATACTTCATATAGTACTTCAAATCCTCCTTGTAAGTCTAGTCCGTATTTGATATTTTCAAATAGTGGTTTAAAGGAAAAACCACAGGCAATAATAATATTAATAATTGCTATAAAAATAGTAATTTGTTTTACTTTTTTATTATGAAAAAAGAAATATAATAAAAAGCAAATAAGTGTTATTGATCCTAATAAAATATAAATAATTCTTAAGTCCATATAATCTCCTTCTAACTGTTAATCCCTTCAATATTCTTTTTTTTATATAAATCTATTTCTTTGTTATCTGCATGAATTATGTCATTAACCATTTCGGCAAGAGTTAGGTCAATACTTTTACACCATTTATTTTCTTTTAAGTAATTCCAGATATCTTTTTTAGTTATGCTGTTGTAATTATCGTTTTTTAGTAATCTTAGTTTTACTTTAAAAGCTGGTATTAATATTTGGTATAATTGCTCTTGGCTTTTAATTTCATACATATAATCACCACAAGGTAATTATACAACATTATTTGGTATTTTACTAGATAAATATTAAAAAAGTATAGATATTATCTATACTTTTTTCCTTTAATCAAAAATACTTTTTAGTTTTACATCTGTAGGAACGTTTGATAATACTTTTACTGCAGGTTTTTGATATTTCTTCGTGTCATCAAATGAATATTTCTTTAGGTAAAATGATGCTAATTGGAAGGCATTTGAACCATATGTTTGTTCTAGTGGTCTACTTCCATAAATCTTCATAGATAATTCTTTATCTACTTTCTCATCGTCTATTTTATCAATAGCTCTTTCGATAAATAAGTGAAATGAAGTTACACCCATTTCTTTCCATTCTCTTGCTATATAGTGATATAGTGGAGAATAAGCATCGTTTAGTGTGTTTAGTAATTCTTTATATTCATCCATATCATCAGATGCTATTTTTTCAATGTTATAAACTGTTTCATTGATAACATCTTTATATAGGTATGTACCTAATTCATCCATTGGATAACCTAACTTATCTAGGATATTTAGGATATTCATACTTTGCATTGTATTATCATTAAATTCTGCTACTTTTCTTTTTTTAAATTTTTTGTAGTTATCTTTATCTCTGTTTGCTTCCCACATTGCATAACTAGTTCCTTTTAATATCATTTGTAATTGATATTCATCGGAATTCTTTTTCTTTGATTTTGCCATTTTATTACCCCCTATTTCGTGAAAAAATCACGAGTTTTTCGTGACTCCAATTTCTTGTGTAAGTATTAAATACCCGAGATAGCTCACAATTAATGCTTATATCTCCTCACTTGGCTTAATATTATATATTATTTTGTCTTTATTTGTCAAGTTTTATATAGTATTTGAACAAATTAAAAAGTCCCTTTTTAGGGACTTCTTTTTTCATTTGGTAGCCTGTACGGGGTTTGAACCCGTGAATACGAGCTTGAGAGGCGCGCGTGTTAAACCACTTCACCAACAGGCCATAAATAATGTCTTTTTTGAAAGACATTATTATTTTATCATAAATTAATTAATTATTAAAGTGTTTTTTTATTCTTCTTTATTTTTTATATATTCGTATAAAGAGAATCTTCCTTCTTTTTTTAGCAGTCTATAATTTGGAGAGGCATTTAGTATTTGATTTAAGTAATCTTTAGTATCGTTATAGATTAGAATATGAGTGATATTGTATTTGTTGAAAGTTCTACCATATTCTTGTGATATATTCATTGTTTCGTCAAATATGTCTGCCTTTTTATTGAATTGTTTAGTGTATAAGTCACATCTTGAATCTATAAATACTTTTAAGTCTCTAAATAGTAGGTAGCTACCAAAGTCATATTGGTTAAATAGTCTTATTTCTTTAGTATCAAAATTGTCATAAATGTAATCTACCATTTCAACGGGATAATTGTTTTTGTTGATGAATTCTTTTTTGTTATTAATGTTATAAACTACTGTTGAACATACAATCATCGTTATTAATACGATAATACTTCCAAAAACGGGAACTTCAAAATCTAATTGTTTCTTTCCAGTAAGAAAGCCAATATTACTTACTAGTCTACAAAGGTAAAATACGCCAATAATGGCTAAGAATGATATGTGTCTAATTGATAGGAACGACATAAATATTAGTCCTCCCATCATTGTTAAATCAGATAGTTTTACTTTTACTTTAGTTAATACTAGTGTAATGATTGCTATTAGTAAATAAAATATTACAAACAGATTTCCTATTAATATTAGTGGTTGATGCTCGTTTATGTAATTCATACTATCTCCACGCATTATGTTTATAAAGTACGTATATGGTTGGGGAAATATTGGTGTTAGTAATCCTATAAATAAACTAATACCGAAGATTATTAATAAGTATTTTATATTTTTGTTTGATTCTATTATTAGTCTTTTAGGAAAAATTTTGTTATTGGGTTCTAGTTTTATTTTTTTATTTATTTGAGAGATATATTCTTCAAATAGATATGGTAACATTAGGATAAAATAGAATGGCCATACTGCTGAGTGAATATTTGCTATTAATAGACAGATTATTAAGAGGTATATTCCATATCTTTTTTTGCCTGTAGAAAGGAGTCTTTCAATAAAGAATATTTCTAAGACAAAGAAGAGATATGTTAATAATTGGGCTCGAGCGGTTACGTTTTTAGCTATCATAATTGTTGCAAAGATTGTAAATAGTAGTGATAAGAAATAGCTTTTATTTAGTTTAAGATTGATTAAATAGAATGTTACGCCAATAACTATAAAAGTTAATATAGAAAATATATATAATCCGTTAAAGTTAAAAGCTTTATATATTTTATAGATTAGGATATCGTATAACCAGTGAGGATAAGTATATGGTAGTGTATGAATAGAAAAGTGATCTTTCATATCTAGTCCTCTTTTTAGAATAGATTCTCCTACTTTGATAGTATAAAATGTATCGTTTTGAAATTCTTTTTCTGTAAATGCTATGCATATAATAATAATTATTATTATGCTTATTATAAATAATATTTTATTGTTCTTTTTCATAAATTCCTCCAAATAAGCACCTTTTTATTCTTATTATAAACTTTCTAAACATTCTTTAAAGTATTCGTTATCAAGAATCATACTATTTTTAAAGTAACCTTCTAAGTCAAAGTTTAATGTTTTGTTATCCCCTCTTATGTAATATACCATTCTAAAGGCATAATTGATTGTTTTTTCTAGTTCTTTTTCTCCTATTAGAGATGTATCAATATAGGCTAAATTATTAAAGTTCTTGTCGATTACATATTTCATAAATTTATATGAATTACTTAATGGGATCGGATATTTGTTATTTACTAAGAAGTTTTCGTTTTTGAATTCAAATGTTTTATCGGATATTTCTTTTAATATTACTTCTATTACTTCACTAGAGTTACTTAGATTAAGAAAATTAATGTGTTTGAAAACATTATTATCATTTTTTATTAGGTATGATAACATGTATTTATTTTCGACTAAGCAGTTATTTATAAATCCTGTTTCATCTATATAGTCATTAGTGTTATATTTCATCTTGCGATATTTATTTAGGTATATATCTACTAATTTATTTACTTCATCTTTATCTGAGACCATAATATCTTTAATATTGGATTTGTCTTTATCAATTAGATAAGCCATAAACATATAGTTTTGTCTAAAGATATTTTTAAATGGGTAACTTGTGTAATCAAAGTCTATTTTTTCTTTTACTAGTCTTAAAGCAAGATTATTTATTATTTTTGTTATATAGCTATTGGGTAGATTATGCCAATCGACATATTTTATATTATCAATATCTTTATTAATCATATATTCTATAAAGTCATAATCTTTATTTAGATAATTTGTTATTATTGTGTTTTCTTGAATTATAGATATTGGGGCATTATTTTTATCTAAATATTTTATTATGGCATTATTTATTTTCTTTTTATTAGCGTCTATTTCATTTTCAAAGATATAGTCATTTATTAAATTTATATTTTCAATATCATTTTCAATAATATAGCTTAAGAAGTCGATGTTATTAATTAAGACACTTGATATCTCAGTATTATTGATAAAGAAGTTTTTGAGATTAAAATCGTCTTTTTTGGCTTTATCTATTACTTCTCTTATTAGTTCTCTTTGGGCTTCTTGTTTATTTTTATTTAGGGTTATATATTTTATGTTATAAATATTTAGTTGAGTTAAATATTTCATAAAGTCAATATTAGAAGATAGTCTTTTAGGGAGAATATTATTTGATATTAGAATTCTATCAATATCTAAGTCTATCTTTTTTTCATTTATTAGTTCTATTGTGTAGTTAATTAGTGAATTAATATCAGCTTCTTCAATATTGAATTTATCAATAAGATAAATATTATAGATGTTTAATTCAATTGTTTTTTTGCAAAAGTAGTAGTTGTTAAAGAAAGATAATTCTTCACCATCTTCATAATATCTTGATTCTTTAGAATTGAAATAGTAATCAATATTAAAGTTTTCATCTAGAATATTAAAGTATTTGTCTAATACTTTTTTTCTTGCTGATTCAGATAAACTAAAGAATTCTTTTGGGTGTTTTGGTAGTGATAGTTCATCTTTTAGGATTTTGTATTTAAATAGAAATAAGAAGACTTTAAACATATATATTCACCCTTTTCTATAAATTAATTCTAACATATATTATAAATAAAAAAAAGAGTATTTTTATTTTTTTAAATATGTCTTTAATACTCTTCTTAATTCTAATTTATCAATTGGTTTTGCTAGATAATCATCAAATCCATCACCAAGATATTTTTCTTTCATTCCAGATATAGCATTAGCAGTTAAGACTACAACTTTAGCTTTAAAATCTTTATATTCTTTTTTGATTTTATTTAGAGTCTCTGTTCCACTCATTTTAGGCATCATGTCATCTAGTAAGATTAGGTCATAAGTGTTGTCTTTTATTTTTTCTAAACATTCAAAACCACTTATACAAGTATCTGGTTTTATGTTATAGGTTTCTAATAATCTTAATGCTACTTTTAGATTTAGACTATTATCATCTACTACTAGTATTTTCTTGTTAGAGTAATCTAATTCTGTTTCTATTTCTTCTTCTATCTTTTCTTTTACTTCATTCATAGATACTATTGTCTGAGGAATAGTAACAGTAAATTTAGATCCACTTCCATATTTAGATTGAACGACTATTTTTCCACCCATCATTTCAACTAGGCTTTTAGTTATAGCAAGTCCTAATCCTGTTCCTTCTAGAGTTGTATTTTTATCTTCGTCTAGTCTTTGGAATTTAGTAAATAATTTGTCTATTTTATCTGGTTTAATACCCCTTCCGGTATCTTCTACAGAAATTATTAAATTAGTTTTGTGTTTATTATTTATGCATGAAACTGATAATTCAATAGATCCTTCATCTGTGTATTTTGCAGCATTAGTAAGCAGATTAGTTATTATTTCTTTCATTTTACCCATATCACCGTGTAAGATTGCAGGTAGGTCTTTAGGGAATGATGATTTTAATTCAATTGGTTTTTCAACTATTCTTGGAGTTATTAGTTTTAAGATGTTTTGACACATTTCTTTGAAGTTATAGTCTACTTCTACTATTTCCATTTTTCCGGCTTCTATTTTAGATATATCTAATATTCCATTTACTATTTCAAGTAAGTTTTCAGAAGCCATAACAATATCTCTTGCTTCTTCCTGAGCTTCCGTTATTCTTTTATCTTCTAGTATAGCATTACTAAATCCTACAATAGCATTTAGTGGTGTTCTTATTTCGTGAGACATACTTGATAAGAAATCTGTTTTGGCTTGATTAGCTTTTTCAGCATTGCTTTTAGCTAATTCTAATTCATTTATTAATTTAACGTCTGGGTTTTCAATTGTAAAATACATAAGGAAGCAAACAAATGATTCAACATAGCATATTATTACTATTTGTGGATTTAATTTTTGAATTATTATAGCAATTATTCCAAATACTATAAATATTATTAGGGGTATTATTTTTACTTTATCAACTTTTTTAAATCTTAATATAATTAATGTGTTAATAAAGATCGTGGATACTGTTCCAAAACCATAAGCAAAGTTAACTCCTACTCCATAAGAGAATGCTATTCCTTGAGCTAAATCTACTTTCAGGGAAATTGGTAATACTAAGACAATTAAACTGCAAATCATAGCAGCTACATAAGCAGTCTTAGATAGTAATTCTTCGTATTTAGATAGTTTTATTATTGATATAACGTACCAAGATAAAAAGGTTGCAAATATGACAAAATAAACTAAATATAGTTTTAATACTATATTTGTTATGGATGTTGGAAACATATTGTAATTGGCTGAAACCAAAGCACATAAGTATTGTAGTATTAATCCAACTAAATTAGTTATTAACATTTTCTTATAAATTCTATTTTCGTCATTATTTAATCTATCTTTTGAGTAATAAATGATTGTTAGGGCAATCATATATATAAAGCATGCTATGGTTACAAATCCAAGTCTTGTAGTTTGCATATTAACACTTCCTATCTTATAAATTATTATATCATTTAATGTATTTTGTTACAATAAAAAAAGTAATATGATTATTACTTTTTTAATTTTTTTACTAAACCATTCTTTAAATATTCAGAATTAATATATGTGTAATTTGTTTCTTCTTTTAGTAAATTAATATCTTTTTTGGTATTAATTGCTATTGGGAAGTAATCTCTTATTTTGAAATGTTCAGGAACAAAATCTAGATCTCCTAGTTCTTCAAAAATAGTTTTTTGAATTCTTTTTAGAATTGCCTCATCACTTTCTTGGTTTGGTTCTAGGGTCATATGAGCACATAAGTAATTTTCTCCTAATTCATCCTGTTTACTAAAGACTTCACAGTCTGTTATTAGTGGTTCTTTTCTTATGGCATCGGCAACATCAAAGTTGTAGACTTTCTTTCCATTAATTATTGAATAGTCTTTAGCTCTACCGGATATTATTAAGATGCTATCATCTGTAAAGTAACCAATGTCTCCAGTAATTAATAGTTTTTCACCATCTTCCATTTCAATATAGCCACATTTTTCACTAATTTGAACATTTCCATCTTTCTTAGATTGGAATAAATTGTTTAAGTCATCTCTACTTAGGTATTTTAGCATTCTAAATGAAGAGTTAAACGCTATATATCCTCGTTCATTGTAGTTTAGTTCATTTCCATGTTCATCTAGTATTCTTATATCTACTCCTGGTAGAGGAACACCTTCAAAAGAGATTATTCCTGCATTTTCGCAAGCTCCATAACTGTCTTCAACAGGTACTTTTCCACCAATTTTTTTGAAAGATTCTGATAAGGCTTCTTTGTTTTTAGGGCTTATTGCTGTTCCACCAACTAAAATGTGAGTTAATTGGTCATATTTGTATATTCCTAATTTGTTTTTTAGTCTAAAAGATGGTTTTTCATATAATTTGTCAATTCCATTGTTGTATAGTCCTATTGTTGCTACTGCCCAATTAATTCTTTTCTTTCCAATATTTTTAATAAATCTTTCTGGTTCTAATAATGGGTCTTGAAAAATTGTGCTACCATGATTTAGAGGACTTGTTCCTAATGCGATTAATCCTGTAGATGCTGAAGTAGGAATTGATTGGTAAAACCTTTGTCCTGGTGATAAATCAAAGCCTAATGTTTTATATGTTTGTGATGGTAATACCAAACTTTCATGTGATAGTAATATTCCTTTTACTATTCCAGTACTTCCAGAAGAATAAACAGTTGCTAATGGTAAATTTGGAACAAAGTCTGCAATAGGAGGAAGTTTTTCTTTTTCCCCTGCTTTTAGGAAATCGTCCCAGTAAGTATATTTTTCACCGTAATCTTTCTTTTTATGTAGTTTATATAATGCTTTGTTTTTAAATGCAGAGTAGACTGCTGGTACAACAATTACTTTTTCTAAGTAGTTGTTGTCTATTCCTTTTTGAACAATTTCATGAATTCTTTCATATTCTAATAGTCTATCTAATATTACTAGGGTCTTGCTCTTTCCGGCAGTTAAATCCTGAACCATTGTGTCATAGTCAAGATAAATTGGGAAGAAGTTACCTGCTGCATTTATATGGGCTAAAGCGTATAGTGTATACATTGTTTCAGGTATTGCTAACATCCATAGGGATAGTCTATTATCTTGTGAAATGTTTTCGTGAATTAGTGCTTTTACTACTTCATTTTTTCTTTCAATAAATTCTTTATAAGTAATTTTATTTTTCACATATTCAAGAGCTACTCTATCCATGTTATCTTTATTGTTTTCTTCAAAGGCTTTTGTTAAATTCTCTGGTTCTGGAATAAAGGTTAGGTTTTCTTCATTATAATATTTTAAATATCTTTTATTTAGACTTGGAAAAGGTGTCGGAGGTCCTTCTATTTTTCCCAAAGCTAAATCTCTTAAATATATATCTCTTAATTTTTGTTCGTTTATGGATAATTTCCCAATACTTGTTTCATATTCTTTTAAATCCAATTGTAATCACCTCATAATTCTTTAGTTTTTTTATTCTAATGGATAATAATAAAAATGTTATATCCTTTATATGAATATAACATTTTTTCTTCGTAAATGCATTATAATTAACAATCTAGTTATTTTCTAGGTCTTCTTCTATTCTAATTAATTCGTTATATTTACAGATTCTGTCTGTTCTTGACATAGATCCTGTTTTTATTTGTCCAAGATCTAGTCCTACTGCTAAATCGGCTATAGTTGTATCTTCAGTTTCACCACTTCTA
>JAEEGL012859770.1_pt1 | contig 41561 bp, 41 predicted proteins | sample 9134231 | NCBI WGS metagenome assembly JAEEGL01 (sample SAMN16246548, study PRJNA631951) | gut metagenome | biome: gut microbiome; feature: rumen; material: fiber-attached | host: Bos | place: Iran: Karaj | collected 2018-10
AAGCTTAAATATCAAACTTCTTAAGAAGCCCATAAGTCTTTAGCTTATGGGAGGTTCACTTGGCTTTTTCTCCTTTGGCAACCTCGGCCTTGATCTTGGTGCCGACATAATTACCGTTGATGCCGATCTCCTTGTGGTTAGCTAGCTTGACGAAATTGACCCGATGCTTCCAGATGATCAGCAGAGTAGTCAGGGCAATGAACAGCACGCTCAGCCAGTCTACCTTCTTGAAGACGGCCATGTAGATGGGGAAGGAAATGATGTTTACCAGCGTACCGGCCACGATCCAGTTGACCAAAAAGGAGGCCAGAATGCAGGCGGCTGAGCAGCCGATGGTAAACAGCGGATCCAGAATGGCCATCAGACCAATGTAGCTGGCAAAGCCCTTTCCGCCCTGCCAGTTGAGGTAGAAGGGATAGCAGTGGCCGACGACGGCACAGCAGCCGGCCAGAACCTTAGCCGGGTAAATGCCCGGGAACAGCCGGTCAATGATGAAGACGGCCAGAGCCGCCTTGCCCAAGTCATAGGCCAGCACGATGAAGAAATAATGCCAACCCATGGTGATCTTGGCATTGGAAGCACCGGCTGAAAATGAACCTTTGGTGCGGATGTCAAAACCCTTGGCCTTGGCCAGGAAATAGGCTGAATTCACGCAGCCCAGTAAATAACCAATGATGATTGCACAGATGTAAGCCATAGATGATAACTCCTGTTTTTCTTTATTCTAGCACAAAACGGCAAAGCGGATACAAATAAGCTGATAAGTGCTACAATTAGGAAGAAAAAGAGGAAGATGAACATGAAGGACATTATGATAGCGACATCAAACCCCAATAAGGTCAGGGAATACCGGGAAATGCTGGAGCCGATGGGCTACGCAGTGCATGATCTCAGTGAGATCGAGCACGAAGACCCGGAAGAAAACGGCAAGACATTTGCCGAAAACGCCCTGATCAAGGCCCGCGCCGTCTATCATCATACCGGAATGACGGCCATCGCCGATGATTCCGGCCTGTCAATCGACCATCTCAAGGGTCAGCCGGGCATTCACTCCGCCCGCTATCTGGCCGGTCATGATTATACTTATAAGAATAAAATGCTGATCAGAAGGCTCCGAAACGCCACTGACCGGTCCGCCCGCTTTACCTGTGCCATAGCCCTGATCGATCAGAAGGGCGAACATGTCTTTGAAGGCGTCATGGAAGGCTCGATTTCCCGGGAAATAAGGGGCGACCATGGCTTTGGCTACGACCCGATCTTCCTGCCTGAAGGAATGAACCGGACCAGTGCTGAACTGCTGCCCGAAGAGAAGAATGCCATTTCTCACCGTGGCCAGGCCACCCGTAAGCTGCTGGCTTATCTTCAAGAGGAAGGAAAATGATCCACATCGTTCTCTATCAGCCGGAGATCCCCCAGAATACCGGCAACATCATCCGTACGGCCATGGCTACCGGCAGCATGCTGCATCTGATCAAGCCCTATGGCTTTGTCTTCAATGAAAAGCATCTGTTAAGGGCCTCAATGGACTACATCGATCTGGCTTCCATCCGCCAGCATGTTGACTATGAAGACTTCCGGAAACAACTGAAGGAAGATGATGTCATCTATTATCTGACCCGTTATGGTCATAAGAGCCCCAGACAGTTCGACTTCACTGAGGGCAAAGGGGATATCTACCTGATGTTCGGAAAGGAATCGACCGGAATACCCAAGCATCTTCTCAAGGCTGACCTTGACCACTGCATCCGCCTGCCGATGGTCAGAGAAGCCAGAAGCCTTAATCTGTCAAACACCGTGGCCATCATGGTCTATGAAGTTCTCGGTCAGCTGGGTTATCCGGGCTTATGCGCCAGCGAAACCCAGAAGGGCGCAGACTTTCTGGAGAGCCATGAATTCAGTGAGACGGAATAGCTTTTTGTGTTATAATTCATCCTGTACGGAGGCGTGTTATGTTAGAAAGCACCAGTGATTACCTTGCCTTTTTCGCCATAGTGGCCATTCTGGTCTGCTCTTTAGGCATGGTCATCTACATGATCAACCTCAGAGTCATTGACCGCAATGTCCGTCGGGAAATAAAGTACTATCAATATGACCGTGACCGCATGATGGATAAGAAGAGAAAAAATGAAAATAAACAGGAAACTCTTTAGGGACATCGCACTGTCGGTCTGTGCCGCCTTGCTGGCAGCCATAAACATCAGAACATTCGTCAATGCCGGAAACCTCGTTCCCGGCGGTTTTTCCGGTATCTCGCTGATGCTGGTCAGAGCCGGGGAGAAATACTTCAACATAAAGCTGAATTACTCGATCCTTTACCTGCTGTTCAACATTCCGGGAACTCTGCTGGTACTGAATTCGATATCCCGGCGTTTTACCCTGGTCTCGCTGGTTGATGTCGTCATGAGCAGTGTCTTTGTGGCGCTCATTCCTGACATCCCGATCACTGATGACCTTTTGCTGATTTCCGTATTCGGCGGTATTCTTGGCGGCATTTCCTCAGCCTGTGTCCTGGCTGGTGATGCCTGCGGCGGCGGTACGGATTTCATTTCCATCTACATGGCCCGTAAAAAGCAGAAGTCAATGTGGAATTACATCTTTGCCTTCAATGCTGCTCTGCTGATCGTTTCCGGCCTGCTGTTTGGCTGGGAAGCCTCGCTGTATTCGATCATCTTCCAGTTTGTTGCCACTCAGGTGATCGATCTGGTTGATAACCGCTACAAGCGTTCCAGCTTCATCATCATCTCCGACAAGGCCGAAGAGATCGAGGAAGCGGTCTTCCAGAAATACCACCATTCGGTTACCAGGTTTGATGCCATTGGCGGTTATACCGGTCATCAGAGAACCGTACTCTATACCGTTGTCGGTGAATACGAGGTCAATCAGCTGATCGCTACAATCATCAGCATTGACCCGCATGCCTTCATAAACATCGCCAGTGGTCAGCGGACGGTAGGAAATTTCCACGAAAAGCCGCTTTGAATTAGGAAAGTCAGTTCAGAACAGTCAAATATTGATTATGAAAAGAAAATTTCTGATTGGTATTCTGGCTGTTCTTTTTTGCGTCTTTCTCACCGTTACCCTGACCAGGAAAGCCGCACTTTCTCAATTGCCGAGCTGCACGGTCGTCTACGATAAGCTGATCAGCGAATATACTTTCAGCTGCGAAGCGCGCGGTCAGCGGCATTATCACTATTTCGACGGCTACATTACCAGCCTGGAAAAGCAGCCGGGAGAATGGGTCAACAAGGATGATGTGATTTTGAAATACACGGACAGCCGGGGCAGAAGCGTCAGTCTGAAGGCCGTCTGCGACGGTTTGCTTCTGGAAGCGTCCGGCTCACCGATAGTCATCGAGGATGAGCAGCTGAAACTCTATGGCACGGTGCCGCTGGAGAAGTATCAGCTTATGAAGATTGGACAGCAGGGCAGCTTCCGGCAGCAGGGCCGGGTCTTTCTGACGGAGATAGAGGAAATGGGAGCATTGCCGCAGGGCAGCCGGAAGAACTGGCAGCTGGTTTTAAGCGTGGATGAGCAGGCTGGTCTGCTCAGCGGCCAGAAAGTCAATGTCCTGATGCCGCTGGAGCAGCTTTATGGCCTTTGTGTAGACAGAATGGCCCTGTTGGCGGATGAAGACGGTTATTTTCTGCTGGACAGCGCTGCCCTGAACGATCTGGCTAACTGGCGCAACTACCGGATCTCTGTTGAGGTGATCTGCCAGAGTCAGCAAAAGGCTCTGGTGCAGGGAATACAGTTGGAAAACCGGGAAGTCCTGATTCTTTCTGAGCCTTACCGGCAGGTACTGATCGATGCTGATTGAACTGAATAAGGCGGTAAAGCGTTATAACAGCGGTGAAATGGAAGTAAGGGCTCTGGACGGCATCAGTCTGCAGATTGAACAGAACTGCTTTGTGGCCGTACTGGGACCTTCGGGCTGCGGTAAGAGCACGCTGCTGAACATTCTGGCCGGTTATGAAAAACTGGATGAAGGTGAATACCGCTTCGCCGGGCAGAAGGTTGAAGATGATCACCTGCTCAGAAACCGGGTGGCAATGATCTTTCAGGACCACCAGCTGCTGGAGTATCTAAGTGTCCGGGAGAACCTGTTATTGCCTTCACTTTACCGCCGTCAAAGGGTAGAACCGGCAAGACTGAAACAGGTCAGCCGTCAGTTGGGCATTGAGGGGTTATGGAAAAGAATGCCCTCTCAGCTTTCCGGGGGAGAAAAGCAGCGCTGCGGCATTGCCCGGGCACTGCTGTATGATTGCCGGCTGATCCTGGCGGATGAGCCGACCGGCTCACTGGACAGGGCTAACGGCCAGGCACTGATGGCGATCTTTGCTCAGCTTCACTCTGAAGGCTGCAGCATCATCATGGTCACCCATGACCGCCAGCTGGCCGAACGCTGCCAGCGGATCATCAGAATGGAGGACGGCCATGTTATTGCTCAGTGAGTTCTGGCAGCGCCGCCGCCAGTTTTCCCTCAGCATTCTTTCCAATTATCTCGCCCTGTTTCTGCTTCTGGCGGTCAGCACGCTCTCCAGAGCACTCATGCAGACTCTGGAAGGCCGGCTGGAACAGATGTCCCTGCAGGTCAGCTGCCTGCAATACCTTGATCAGCAAGTCGATGAAAGAACGCTCAGCGCTGGGCTGGCGGAAAGATATCACATCAGCCGCTACAGTGAATTCCGTATCTGTCACCGTGATGAATATGATCTGGTCTATTGCCGGGACCTGTCGGTACTTTTCCCGCTGGACTTTCAGCTGGGCGGCTTCTTCACCGACCATCAGGTGGCCAATAATGAGAACGCGGCGGTACTCGGTCATGAGATCTGGCAGGATCTGGGCTGTCCGCTGCCGGGGGAGGAAATCAACATTGACGGTGCCTGGTTTAGTGTCAGCGGCGTTCTGACCAATGATACGGAAAACATCTACTTTTCCGCTGATGAGCTGATCTTTCTGCCGCTGGACTATTGCCGGGATTATCAGGAAAGCCGGCTGTTTTTCATCAGTGATGTTCCCTATCTCAGCGACTGGCTGGATGAGGTTCTGGGAGAGGATAATTATCTGCTGATCCGCCAGAAAATGCTCAAGACCAGCTTCTCCAGGCTTTTGCGTCAGGGTCAGGCCATTTTGATGACTCTTTCCCTGTTTGCCCTGATCATCTCCCTTCTGGGCATGGTCAATCATATGCTTTCTTCTCTTCCAACCCGCTGCCGGGAAATTGGCATCAAGAAGGCCATCGGCGCCCGGGACAGTGACATCTTCTTTCAGTTTATTCTGGAAGCGCAGTTAGTCATGCTGATAAGTTCGCTGGGGGCGGCAGCGAGCAACGAGGTGCTGATGAAAACGGTCAGTCTGCTGGGCCTTTTTGAACCCGGGACTGACCGTAGTGTTTACCGTATTTTCCTTATGGTGATTCCGGCCGGCTGCGCGTTATGTTTCTATCCGGCTGTCAAGGCCGCTAAGATAAGCATCAGTCAGGCCATCCGCCATTAGAAGATGTCGATGCCCATGCGCTTCTGGACTTTCTTCAGCTTCTTGTAGGCGATGCGTCCGGCCTTTTCAGCCCCTTCCCTGAGGGTCCTTTCCAGCAGGTCGGATCTGACGATCTCATTGTAGCGGTCCTGGATCTTCTGCAGTTCGGCACCGACCACTTCAGCGACTTCCTTCTTGAATTCGCCGTATCCCTTGCCCTGGTAGCGCTCGACGATGTGTTCAATGGGCTCACCGCTCAGAGAGGACATGATCTCCAGCAGGTTGGAAATGCCCGGCTGCAGTTCCTTGTTGTAGTTTACGCAGCCCACCATGTCGGTTACCGCGGACATGATCTTCTTCTTGGCCAGATTGATGTCATCAAGCAGGTAGATGCAGCCCTTGTTGGTCTCATCGGACTTGCTCATTTTCTTGCTGGGGTCAGAGAGCGACATGATGCGGGCGCCGACCTTCTGAATGACCGGTTCGGGCAGGACAAAGGTCTCGCCATAGCGGTTGTTGAAACGCTGAGCCAGGTCACGGGCCAGTTCAACGTGCTGTTTCTGGTCGTCACCGACAGGAACGTAATCAGCGTCATAAAGCAGAATGTCAGCAGCCATCAGTGAGGGGTAGACATACAGGCCGGCGGTAATGCTTTCTTCCTTGTTGGCGGTCTTTTCCTTGAACTGGGTCATGCGGTTAAGCTCACCCATGTAGGACTGGCAGGTCATAAGAAAGCCCAGCTGGGCGTGGGGCAGGACATCGGACTGCAGGAAGATGGTGCATCTTTCCGGATCCAGTCCGCAGGCCAGATAAAGGGCAATGGCGTCCTTCAGGTTCTTGCGCAAATCCTTGGGGTCCTGATAGACGGTAACGCAGTGCAGGTTGGCGATGAAGACATAGAGTTCATAATCATCCTGATACCTGACGAAGTTGCGCAGGGCACCGATATAGTTGCCCAGGGTCAACTGACCGGTAGGCTTGATTCCGCTTAACATTCTCTTCATAAACATTTCCTCCAAATAAAAAGCACCTCTTTGGGACCCTTGCGGGTGGTGCCACCCAAATTACCCTGTTTCTCTTGACAGGATCACTCACAGGTAACGGCTGTTGCCGGCTTGCGCGACTAGCATGGCCCAATTCATCATCCGCTTCTGATCAGCCTTCCACCGGCGCTGATTCGCTCTGTTCACATCGCGGACGATTACTATCTCATGTTCACAGTCTTTAAGGATATTCTATCACAGAGCCGGCCATTTTCAATTGTGCTTTTCAAAGTTAAGGCAGCGAAGGGAAATAATGCAGGTATAATTCAGGTAGAGGAGGTATCAGGTCATGAATACATACATCAGAATGCAGCTCAATAATATGATGTCCTACCTTAACGGCTTTGAACAGGCCTGTCAGATGGCGGCCTGTGAAGATGACGGCCGCATCGACAAGCAGGAAAGAAAGCAGCTCGACCAGATAAAGAAGGCCTGCCGGCAGTTCCGGGCGGAACTGGAAAGGATAGCCGGATAAACGGTGTTTTTCCCGATATGGGCAATAATGGGGAAAAAGAGTATAATTACTGTGTAAATCAGGAGGCGGTAGTATGGAAATCAAGAAACCCAAGTTGAATATCAAGTGGAAGGCAATCAGATGGAATGCGGTCATTCCCATGTTCATCTGCGCTTTTCTGATCATCTATCTGCTGGTTTCCCTGATCATCGGGCTGTTCTTCAAGGGCGGCAAGGACATGGACATCTACCGGATCGGCAAGTACAGCGGCCGGCAGACCTATGAAATGATCAAAAAGGAAGACCGCAATAATCCCGTTCCCGTCTATGACTACAATTTCTACGGGGAATCCCTGAATCTCTACTTTGACTATTACAGCCTGGATCTGCCCTACAGCAACACCCTGCGCGACAAGACCATCGTGCTGAAGGATTTCTGTTCCGATAAGGTCATCACTCTGGAAGGCTTCAGCGACAAGGCTGATGGCCAGATCGACCTGGCCGGCTTGCCGGATGGCTTCTATGGCGTCTATTTGCTGGAAGGGGAGATCAGTGAACGCGTCTACCTGAACCAGACCGTCAGCTTTGACGATGAATTCCATACCGTCTTGCGTAATGGCAACAGCCGTCACATCGAATTACTGGCCAATAAGGCCCTGTTTGACCCGGCTGATGCCCAGGAATCCCTGCTGGACCGCGACTATCTCTACATCAAGGTGGAAACTGACGCGGCCGAAGCCTACAGTCAGTATGACATTGCCATCATGACTTCCCCGGCCATGAGCGGTGACGCTGCCGTCAGCCCCAAGGGGGAGGAAAAAAACGGCATCGTGGAATCCGAGCAGATGTACCAGCTGGCCCAGGCTGTTTCCGAAAAGCTGACCGCGGCCGGCTATAAGGTCCTGATACTCAAGGACAGCCATGACGAGAATACCATCTACTACGGTACGGAGGGCTTACTGAAAAGAGCCGTTGACGCCGGCGTCAAGTACATGATCCATCTGGACATGGAGATCGACAGCACCATCCCCGGAGTCATCTACTCCAACTACACTACCAACAGCTTTGCCCGCAGCATCTTCACCAGACTGATGAATGCCACGGAACTGTTCAGCGACGAAAGCCGGCTGCACCCCTGCAAGCTGGTGACCAGTTCGCTGCTGAATGACGGGCTGACCTATGATCAGGACTGGGTCATCCGTGAAGCCGGCGGGGCCGTGTTGGGAGGCGGCCGTTTCTCCGCTACCAGCGCCAGAAACGCTTCCTTTGAGGCCAACAATGTCTATGGCATCAATACGGTCAGCATCAGGCTGTGCAACATCAGAGACAAGGCAGCCGTGGAAAGATGGCTGAACAATAAGGATGCCGCTGCCGGCGCGATTGCCGAAGGAATCATTGAATATCTTAAGAAGTAATTGAATCAGCATGTTATTAAAATTGAAAAACGTCACCAAGCAGTTTTCCGGAGAGGACCTGTTTGTCGACGCCAGCCTGGAAATCAAGAACAATGAAAAGGTTGCCATTATCGGCCGGAACGGTTGCGGTAAGACAACCCTTTTAAGGTTGATAACCGGGGAATATGAGCCTGATAAGGGCGAAGTTATCAGAACCTCCGGTCTGACGCTGGGCTATCTGTCCCAGAAGGCCTTTGAGGATGAAGCGATGACGGTCCGCCAGGCCTTTGACCAGATGTACCAGGGCCTTCTGAAGGTCAGGGAAGAGATGGATGAGATCGCCGCTCAGCTGGAAAAGCACTATGACGAAAAGCTGCTCAGCCGTTATTCCGGCCTGCAGGAATACTTTGAAATGCAGGACGGCTATAACTACAACCAGCAGCAGCTCACTCTGTTTACCCGCTTCGGGTTCTCCCTTGATGATCTGGACAGGCCGATATCATCCTTCTCCGGCGGTCAGAAGACCAAGATCGGCTTCGTCAAGCTGTTACTGACCAAGCCGGACATCCTGCTATTGGACGAGCCGACCAATCATCTGGACATGCAGACCATCGAATGGCTGGAAGGCTATCTGAAGAAATACCCCAAGGCCATCATCCTGGTCTCCCATGACCGGATGTTCATCGACAAGGTGGCCTCGGAGATCTATGAGTTTGAGTTCGGCCAGCTGAACCATTACGTTGGAAACTACACCAGTTACATAGAGCAGAAGAAACAGCTGTTTCTCTCCCAGCAGTCCGCCTACCGCCATCAGCAGATGGAGATCAAGCGGCTGGAGGAACAGATCGAGAAGTTCCGCTATAAAAAGAACAAGGCAGCCTTTGCCCAGTCCAAGATCAGATATCTGGAACGGATGGAGCGCATTGAGAAACCGCGCTCTGACCAGCGGAAACTGAAACTCCACTTTGAAAGCAATATCCGCGGCGGAAATCAGGTTCTGACCGTGGATAATCTGACCATCGGTTATGACCGGCCGCTGTGCACGGTCAGTTTCCAGCTGACCAACGGCCAGCGATTGGCCATCATCGGTCCCAATGGGTTGGGAAAGAGTACTCTGGTCAAGACCCTGATGGGTCAGATCGAGGCGCTCTCCGGGGAATTCATGTACGGCCATCAGATCGAGGTGGCTTACTTTGACCAGCAGCTGGCTCAGATCGACTCGCAGAAGACGGTCCTGGAAGAGCTGTGGGATCTCTATCCGGAATATGACCATACGGCCATCCGCAAGATCCTGGGAGCTTTCCTGTTTACCGCCGATGATGTCTTCAAGCAGTGCAACGTGCTTTCCGGTGGAGAAAAGGTACGCCTGGCTCTGGCCAAGATGATGCTTTCCCATGCCAATCTGCTGATTCTGGACGAACCGACCAACCATCTGGACATTGCCGGCAAGGAAGCTCTGGAAGATGCCCTGATGGAGTATGACGGCACCATCGTCTTCGTTTCCCATGACCGCTATTTCATTAAGAAACTGGCCCAGCAGATCCTTTACATTGAAGGAGACAGCACAAAACTGTATAAGCTCAATTATGAGGAATACCTCGATAAGATCAGGGGCATCGAGCCGGCCAGAAAAAAGGAAGAAGAAGTGTCCCCGAAGAAGGAAACGGTTCTGGATGCCAAGACCCAGCGGGAAAACGCCAAGAAGGCCGCGGCTTTGGAAAGGCAGATCAGCCGGGCTGAAGAGCAGCTGGAACAGCTGAGAGCCCTGCGCTTTGAGGAAGAGTATTATCACGACTATCAGAAGATGAATCAGCTTAACGAGCAGATCGATGACAAGCATAATGAGATCGCCCGGCTGATGGAAGAGTGGGAGCAGTATGCAGGTTGAGTATGTCGTAAAGCGCTCCTGGCGTAAGAGTACGGCGCTGAAGATAAAGGACGGTAAACTGTACGTCTACGCTTCCTATCTGACCACTGACGCTCAGATCGAAAAGCTGATCCTCTCCCACCAGCGCTGGATCACCAACAACCTGACCAGACAGCGCATCAACCTGAATTACGATCTGGAAAAGGATGACATGATCTGGATCCTGGGCAAGGGCTACCGACTGACGGTCCATACCGGCTGCCGGAAGAATCTGGTCATAAATGATGACGAACTCATCCTGGAAGGCCGCAGCCTGACCAGCGTTTCCGCTGACCTGCGGGACTACCTCTGCCAGATCGTTGACCGGGAGGTCCGACAGATAAAGGCACAGCTGGGACTGGACTTTACGGTCAGCTACCGCCGCTACAAGAGCCGCTGGGGCTGCTGCTACCACAGCCGCAACACCATCGTACTCAATTATCTTCTCGGCTGTACCCCCTTGGGCTGCATCCGGGAGGTCATCTATCATGAGATCTGCCACTTCAGGGAGCACAATCACCAGAAGGGCTTTTATGATCAGCTGCAGCGACTCTGCCCGGATTACCGCAAGTGGGTCAGAGAACTGAAAAAGTATTCAATTGAATAACAAAAAGTGCTAAAATGTTTATGCAAAAACATTAGGAGGATTATTATGGGAAATTTATTAGTTGCTCAGTCAGGCGGACCGACCAGCGTCATCAATGCCACCGTTGCCGGTGTCATTCAGGCTAATCAGTTAAATCCGATCTATGAGCACGTTTACGGCGGCTTGCACGGCATCGAGGGCATCCTGAATGAGGAATTCGTTGACCTCACCAATCTCCCCGATTTCAGCATCCAGCTGCTGAAGCAGACCTGCGCCAGCGCACTTGGTTCCTGCCGTTACAAACTGAAGAGAGACAATGTTGAAGACTTCCAGAAGATCATCGCCATCATGGATGCCTACAACATTGACACCATGATCTATACCGGCGGCAATGACTCCATGGATACCGTGGCTGCCTTAAGCGAATACGCTGCCGAACATCACATCACCAATCACCGTTTCATCGGCTGCCCGAAGACCGTTGACAACGACCTGGTCATCACTGACCACTGCCCGGGCTACGCTTCCGCAGCCAAGTTCATGGTAAACGTTGCCAAGACTACCTGGCTGGACGTCAATGTCTACACCAGACAGGAAGTCTTCATTCTGGAGACCATGGGCAGAGATGCCGGCTGGCTGGCCGCTTCTGCCGTTCTGTGCGGCAAGGTCGACCTGCTGGTCTTACCGGAAGTCGTCTTCGATAAGGAAAAGTTCCTGGCCGAAGTAAAGAAGTGCATCGATGCCAAGAACAAGTGCTACATCGTCGTCTCCGAAGGCGCCAGATTCGCTGACGGAACCTACCTGGCTGCCGGCGAAGCCAAGAACGACGGTTTCGGCCATGCCATCTTAGGCGGAGCCGGAAACGCGGTCAAGAACATGATCCTGGAATCCGGCGTTGCCAAGAGAGCCAAGGTTCAGGACATGAGCACCCTGCAGAGATGCTACAGCCCCTGCCAGTCCAAGACTGACGTTGAGGAATCCTTCCGCTTAGGCATGTCTGCTCACATGCACTCCATGGATCCGACCTTCACCGGCAAGATGGTCGCTGTCAAGCGCCCGGAGGAAGGCCCGTACAACCCGATCTTCTTCACCGTCGATGCCAAGGATGTTGCCAACTTCGTCAAGCACGTTCCGGCTGAATGGATCCTTGATGACTATCACGGCATGACGCAGGAATTCTATGATTACTGCACACCGCTGATCCAGGGTGAACCCGACCTGATCATGGACAACGGCTCCATCGCTCAGATCGAACCGTTCTATCTGTAAAATCCGATCAGATGACCAAAGCCTTCCCCAAGAGGAAGGCTTTTTTGTGCTATACTGTTGAAGGATGAAAGACATGAAAACGAAAGATGTAATCGTAGTAGGCGGCGGACACGCCGGCATCGAAGCAGCATTGGCCTGCGCCAGAAGGGGACTGAAGACAGTCCTCTGTTCGCTGGATAAAAACTGGATGGCTTCAATGCCCTGCAACCCCTCCATCGGCGGACCGGCCAAGGGAGTAGTGGTCAGGGAAATTGACGCTCTGGGCGGCCAGATGGGCAAGAGTGCTGACGCAACCGCGCTGCAGTTCAAGATGCTCAATACGACCAAGGGACCGGGAGTCCGTTCCTTAAGAGTCCAGTCAGATAAGATCGCCTACAAGAAATACATGCAGGACATCTGCCTTCACCAGCCTAATCTGGAAGTCAGGGAATGCGTCGTGGAAAAGGTACTGGCGCAGGACGGCAAGGTCAGGGGCATCCGGACAGCCGATGGCGAAGAAATGCTCTGCCGGGCTTTGATCCTGACCACCGGAACCTACATGTCGGCCAAGGTCATGATCTCTGACCACATCACCTACGAAGGCCCCGATCATCAGAAGACGACCTTCAGCCTTTCGCAATCGCTCAGAGACCTGGGCTTTAGGACCTTCCGGCTCAAGACCGGCACCCCGGCCCGCATCAAGACCGATTCGATTGACTTCTCCAAGGCGTCGCTGGAACCGGGTAATGATGAGTGCGAAGCCTTCAGTTATGAAACCGAAAGAGTTACCCCGCTGAAGCAGCAGATACCATGTTATCTGATCTATACCCAGCCGGAAACTCATGAAATAATCAGAGCCAACCTGCAGCGCTCCAGCATGTATTCCGGTGTCGTTGAAGGCGTTGGCCCCCGCTACTGCCCCTCCATCGAGGACAAGATCGTCCGCTTTGCCGACAAGGAAAGGCATCAGCTTTTTCTGGAGCCGGAATCGCTTTCCCTGGATACCACTTATGTTCAGGGCTTTTCCACCTCGATGCCCTATGATGTACAGGAACGGATGTTAAGAAGCCTGCCGGGCTTTGAAAACTGCGTGATTGAGAAATACGCCTATGCGATCGAATATGATGCCGTTGACCCGCTGCAGCTTAAGCCGACTCTGGAAACCAAGCTGATCGAGAACCTCTTTACCGCCGGTCAGATCAACGGAACCAGCGGTTATGAGGAAGCGGCTGGCCAGGGCCTGATGGCCGGCATCAATGCCGCCAACAAGCTGTTAGGCCTGAGACCTCTGGTCTTAAGAAGAGATGAGGCCTACATCGGGGTCATGATCGATGATCTGGTAACCAAGGGAACCAGAGAACCCTACCGGCTGCTGACTTCAAGAGCGGAATACCGGCTGTTATTAAGGCATGACAACGCTGACCAGCGACTTACCGAATACGGCCATGAATTCGGCCTGATCAGCGATGAGCGCTATCAGAAGTATCGCCAGAAGGTTGAGGCTCTGCAGAAACTCAAGGATCAGCTGGCTGCCTGCCGTCTGGAGGCGGATGAAGAATTGCTGAACTATCTGGCGGAAAGAGGCTATCAGGAAAACCTGGGTGCGTACAATGCTCTGGAGCTGGTACGCCGTCCCCACGTGGAAACGGCTTTCGTGGCTGAAAAGTGCGCCTTGCCGATCAGTGAACAAATGGCCAGACAGCTGGACATTGAGATCAAGTTTGAGGGTTACATTGCCAAGGCCAGAAGAGAGGCGGTGAATCTGCAGAAGATGGAAAGCCAGTATCTGCCGGCCGATCTGGATTACAGCGCCATGGACAATCTCTCTCTGGAAGCCAAGCAGAAACTGCAGGAAGTAAGGCCGCTGACCATGGGGCAGGCTTCCCGCATTTCCGGGGTCAACCCGGCTGACATCATTACCATCTCCATCTACCTCAGGCAGATGAAGGATAACCGCGAACATAAGACAGGAGAATAACGCATGAATCCAACCAGAAAATCAAACTACGATAAGTTTCCGACCATTGAGGTAAAGGGCTTCGATGAAGAAGCCTTCAGAGGATATCGCGACATTGTCAGTGAGGTCACCAAGGCCAGCCCGCAGATCGTCTGCATCGAGTGTTACCCGGGAGTCCGCGTTGAGGAGATCGGTGAAGCCTTCCGCTGTTACTGGAATCCGACGATGATCATCGACAGTCGAGACATTTTCTTTGATACCGATGTGCTGAATGAAAAGATGGCCAGCCATCTTACCTCTGACAGGGTCAGGGGCGTCATGTATTACGGCTCGGTTACCGACTTCATTGATCTGGCCCGGTTGGAACAGTGCCGCCGTAAGGTAAGCGAAGGCGGCGGCCGGATTTTGATCATTGGTTTTGGTGCCTCCCTGATCAGCCGCGGTGACGTGCTGGTATATGCCGATTTGACCCGCTGGCAGGCGCAGCTGCGCTACCGGGCCGGGGAATGCAACTTCAAGCAGCACAACGCTGATGAAGATCCTCTGATCAAAAATAAGCGGGGCTACTTCATTGAATGGCGGATCGCCGATAAACTGAAGGTCTCCCTGCTGGAGGACATTGATTACTATCTGGATACTGAAGAAGAATATGAACCGGCGCTGATCAGTGGCCGGGGACTGCTGGCAGCCCTGAGGCTGACGGCTAAGCGGCCTTTCCGGCTGGTTCCCTACTTTGACCCCGGTGTCTGGGGCGGACAGTGGATGAAGGAAGTCTGCGATCTGGACCGCTCCCGGAAGAACTATGCCTGGAGTTTTGACGGGGTTCCCGAAGAAAACGCCCTGCGCTTCAGCTTTGGTGGGATCATCATCAACAGCCCGGCCATGAACCTGGTCAAGTACCAGCCCAGAGAACTATTGGGCGGCAAGACCTTCTCCCGCTTCGGGGCGGAATACCCGATCCGCTTTGACTTCCTGGATACCATTGGCGGACAGAACCTCTCCCTGCAGGTACATCCGACGACCGAATACATCCGCAGCAAGTTCGGCATGCCCTACACTCAGGATGAGAGTTACTACATCCTGGATGCTGAAGAGGGCGGCGGCGTTTATCTGGGCGTAAAGGAAGGCATTGATCCTGAAGAGATGATCAGAGATCTCAAGGAAGCCCAACAGGGTTTGCATCGCTTCCATGATGAAAAGTACATTAACCGCTTTCCGGCTAAGAAGCACGACCATTTCCTGATTCCGGCCGGAACGATCCACTGCTCCAGCGCCGGGACCATGGTGCTGGAAATCAGCGCCACTCCTTACATCTTTACCTTCAAGCTGTGGGACTGGGACCGTCTGGGATTGGACGGTCTGCCCAGGCCGATCCACATTGAAGATGGCGAAAAGGTCATTGACTGGAGCCGGGATACCAAGTGGGTAAAGGAAAATCTGGTCTGCCATTTTGAGACCATTCATGATGGTGAAGATTATCAGGAAGTGAAGACCGGCCTTCATGAGCTGGAGTTCATTGAGACCAGGGTGATTACTTCCCGTAAAGAAACTACGCATTGCACCGGTGGCGAAGTCAATCAGCTTAACCTGGTTGAAGGAGAGGAAGTTGATGTCATTTCTCCCGATGGCCGCTTTGAACCTTTCCGGGTCCATTATGCCGAGACCTTCATCATTCCGGCATCCATTGACCGTTATGTCATCAGGCCGGTTCAGCCAGGGGCGGAATATAAGGTCGTCAAGGCCTGTGTCCGTTTTGGCTGAGATGGAACGGTAATAAGCGAAAGAGACCGCTGACAAAGGCGGTCTTTATGATGGGAAAATCACCTTAACTCCAGCATAGGATGGTTAAGCGCTGATACAATCAACCTGGCGCACTCGTCGAAATCTCTCATCCGGCTGATCGATCCGACCCGGCGGCCGGCATCCTTGCTGCTCATGCCGCAATGATACAGTCTTGTTTTAGCGGTTCCATAATCAAGCGGTATGTAGCGGTCATGAAACTTACCGTCATTGCGGTGGAAGCAGATGGCCTTATCCCGGTATTGGGCTAAGAAGTCCCGATATTCACCTGGGCGCAGACAATGACTTCCCTTGTTGTCAGAGATGATGGTTATGTTGATGTTTTCTCTTGCCGCGGCCAGGTGACTGAGAGTTTTAATGCTTATGTAGTCATCAACGATTATGATGCTTTCTTCAGCCGCTGCATAGATGCCTTGGAACGCCATGTCTGCCCTGAATGGTTCGCCATCAAGCAGAAGGATCTCCTGCATTGCGGCAGTGTCGCTGAAAGCCCGAATCAGAATGGAAAGATCATCCTTTCTGAGCAGGTCTTCTTCGACCATCTCTTTCAACTGCCTGAAATCTGCTTCAATGGCATCCTGTCTTTGGGATATCAGATAGAGCTGATGGGAGGGCATCAGCTGGCGGCTTTGTCGGAGGTAATGACTCATCTCGACAAAAGTATTGATTATCCTCACACTTGCGGCAATTGCTTTTGGAGTATGAAGACAGCTGGTAAGCATGGCTACCCCCTGTTCAGTATAGGCATAAGGCAAGTAAGTCCTGCCACCCCTGATGCCGTTTCTCTGCATCGGGATTCCAGTTTGGAATCTCGATAGTTCTTCCTCAGTGAGTTGGAAGCAGAACTCATCTGGGAACCTTTCAATGTTTCTTTTCATGGCCTTGTTCAGATTTCCGGTAGTCACGCCGAAAAAACTGGCAATGTCTGCGTCCAGCATTACCTGAAAACCCCTGATAGTATGTATTTTTTTCCTGATTTCATCTTCCTTAATGAGGTCATTTTTCTCCATGTTCTCTGCAGTCATTTCATCTGTCATTGCCATACTCCATTTCCACCATGACAAATAATATGTATACAGACCGCAAAATCCCTCGTTATCTTTTCCTCAGAGCGTAGCGCCGTGATGAAAAGGCTTATGAAATTAAAAAGCCGGCTGCGCATGCGGACAGCCGGCGTTGACTTTTAGGTTTACTGACGCTTAAGCGTTTTCAGTAACTGAGGCAGGATCAGGGAGAAGAGCACGGCCAGAATGATGCCGGTCAGAATCTTCAACGGCAGTGATCCAAAGACCAGAGCGTTGCTGTAATAACCGAAGACCTTGGCGTCGATGTAGAGTGCCAGGGTGTTCAGTGCCGTTACCAGAAGAGCGCTGAGGGCCGCGATGATGACGACCGAGACAAAGCTGTAGTCATAGCGGCGGGCCTTGGCATACAGGCCAACGATCAGCCCGCTTAAGGCATGGGGAAGAACCCATAATGGCGTGGTGACGGTCAGGCCATAACCGGAAAACAGCAGCTGATAGATGAAACTGCCGATGCCGCCGACAGCCAGGCCGTCCAGCGGTCCGCCCAGAAGGGCACCGATCAGAACCGGCAGAGCCTCAAAGGTGAACTTGAAGTTCTGTAGTTTTATGGGGGTCAGAACGCTCAGAACCACATAGAGGGCAATGAGCATGGCAAGAGTAGTTAGTCGTTTGGTCTTATTCACAGTTGATCGTCCTTTCAGCGGCCAGGGCCAGGTGGTTGGCCAGTATGGCTGTTGTTACGCTTCCCACGCCTTTGGGCACGGGAGTTATTCTCTCCACCAGCGGTTCGACCTGTTCAAACAGGACATCACCGCACAGTTTCTGCTTTTCTTCATTATAACTGATCCCGACATCGATGACGGTCTGTCCTGCCCGGAAGTATTTTCCGTCCAGCGTTTCCATCTTACCGATGGCGGCAACCACGATGTCATTTTCCCGACAGATCGCAGCCAGGTTTTCCGAGCGGGAGTGGCAGATGGTCACGGTAGCGTGGCGGTTCAATAATAACAGGCTGACCGGCTTGCCGATGACCAATGAGCGGCCCAGCACGGCGGTTCTTACGCCTTTGATGGGGATCTGGTAGTAATCGAGGATCTCGATGACTGCCTGAGCGGTAGCCGGGGCAAAGCCTTCGCCCTTACCGGTAAGCAGGGAGGCCAGGGCCAGATCACTGCCGCCGTCCAGATCCTTGGCCGGAGAAATCAGGTTGCGGGCCTTTTCCTCATCCAGCTGTTCAGGCAGAGGCCGGAATAACAGGATACCGTGAATCTCAGGATTGGCATTGACTTCCTGCAGACAACCGAAGAAAGTCGCCTCATCAATATCAGCCGGCATCGCAACCGGCATGACGCGCATGCCTAAAGCCTCACAGCGCTTGATGGCGGCTTTTTCGTAAGCCAGGTCGTCTTCCCTTTCACCCACGCGGATGATGGCCAGAGTCGGTACTGTGTCCTTGCCGGCTAGCTTTTCGACGATCTTTGCGGTTCTTTCATTGATGGCCTTGGCGACCGGCGTCCCATAAAGGATCTCAGCCATGACTTTTCATCCTTTCCGTTACCTGTTTGTATATTCTCCTAGCCCGTCGGCAGCCGCCAGAAAGCAGCTTATCCGTCTGCTCATCCAGCTTATCGGCGTATTGGCGGTCCTTCATCAGTTCGCTGTTTACCAGAACGTTAACTGCCGCTCCCTTAAGGCAGCCTTCAGCCAATGCCGCGGCTGTGGCAATGTCGCTGATGGCCAGCCGACTGCTGATCGGCAGCATCTTTTCCAGCACATCCAGAACCTGATCAGCCAGAGTGAGGATCTTCAAAGGAGCACCGGCGGCTTCACGCAGGCACTCTTCCATGGTCGCTTCTCTTGCCGGATCATCCTTGGCCAGCGAGTAGGCCTGGGAGAGCGGATAAAAGGCTTCAGCATCCTCATCAATGCCATCCAGCAACTGCAACCGCAGCTGTTCAGCCTGTTCGATCAGCCGGTTTCTTTCTTCTTCTGACTCCGCGAACTTCTTCTTGCCGCTGGTCAGATTGCCGACCATGGCCGCCAGAGACGCAGCCAGGGCACCGGCCAGGGCACTGGCGCCGCCTCCGCCGGGAACCGGCTGGCGGGAAGCCAGAGCTTCGGTAAATTCAATAAGGGTTGATTCCTTCATTAACATCATCTCGCTTCTTAGAACAGCCCGGTGATCACACCGTTTTCGTCAACATCGATCTTTTCAGCGGCCGGAACCTTGGGCAGACCCGGCATGGTCATGATCTCCCCGGTCAGGGCAACGATGAAGCCGGCTCCGGCGGAAACCTTCAGGTTACGCACGGTGATCCGGAAATCTCTGGGTGCTCCCAGCTTATTGGGGTCATCGGTAAAGGAATACTGGGTCTTAGCCATGCAGATCGGTAAGCCGCCATAGCCCAGTTCTTCCAGCTGCTTCAGCTGCTTGGGAGCACTGCCGACCAGATCGACGCCGTCAGCGTGATAGATCCGGGTAGCAATCGCATTCAGTTTTTCCATGATCGGAAGATCAAGGTCATATGAGTAAGTGAAGCTGTTGCTCTGCTGACAGAGTCGGATGACTTCTTCGGCCAGCGCCTTGCCGCCCTCGCCGCCCTTGGCCCAGACTTCGCTTAGGGCCACATTGGCATTGAGCTCATGGCACTTTTCCTCAACCAGTTTCAGCTCGGCATCGGTGTCGCTTGGGAAGCGGTTGATGGCGACCACACAGGGGAGATGGTACACGTTGGTGATGTTGGAAACATGCTGCAGAAGATTGGGCATGCCCTTTTCCAGCGCTTCCAGATTTTCCTGACCCAGATCGGCCTTGGCTACGCCGCCGTTATGCTTCAAAGCTCTTACCGTGGCGACAATGACCACGGCATCAGGCTTGAGGTTGGCCATCCGGCACTTGATGTCCAGGAATTTTTCCGCTCCCAGATCAGCGCCGAAGCCGGCTTCGGTAATGGTATACTCGCCCAGCTTCAGGGCCATGCGGGTTGCGGTAAGGGAATTGCAGCCATGGGCGATGTTGGCAAACGGTCCGCCATGGATGAAGGCCGGGGTGTGTTCCAGCGTCTGGACCAGATTAGGCTTCAAGGCGTCCTTCAAAAGGGCGGCCATGGCTCCCTGAGCCTTCAGATCACCGGCCGTGACCGGCTGGCTGTCATAGGTATAGCCGACCACGATGCGGGCCAGCCTCTGCTTCAGATCACTGATGCCATCAGCCAGACAGAGTACGGCCATGACCTCCGAGGCCACGGTAATGTCAAAGCCATCCTGCCTTGGCGTACCGTCAGTGCGGGCGCCTAAGCCGTCAACGATGTTTCTCAGCTGGCGGTCATTCATGTCCACCGCCCGCCGCCAGGTGATTCGGCGGGGGTCGATGTTCAGGGCATTGCCCTGCTGAATGTGATTGTCCAGCATGGCAGCCAAGAGATTATTGGCCGCGCCGATGGCGTGGAAGTCGCCGGTAAAGTGCAGGTTGATGTCTTCCATCGGTACTACCTGGGCGTAGCCTCCGCCGGCGGCCCCGCCCTTGATACCGAAGACCGGACCCAGAGAAGGTTCTCTCAGGGCAACGATGGACTTTTTGCCAAGTCTTCTTAAGGCATCGGCTAAGCCAACAGTCGTCGTTGTCTTGCCCTCCCCGGCCGGGGTGGGATTAATGGCGGTGACCAATACCAGCTTGCCGTTAGGCCTTTCAGCGTACTGCTTGAGCAGCTTATAATCGATCTTGGCCTTGTAGTTGCCGTACATTTCCACATACTGTTCATCGATACCCAGCTCAGCGGCAATTTCGGTGATCTTCTTCTTTTCACATGACTGGGCAATTTCAATATCAGTTAACATGACTTTACCTCCGTGATGGCATGATTCTTTCTGTCAGATTACTCTTAATTAATTATAAAGCATCGCCGCGGCAAACGGCAAAAGAATAAGGGAGATAATCGGACCAATTGGCGATTATTTGTCAGATAACTATTCATTCAGAAGGCAGAATAGTGGTATAATCTTCTTGGAAAAATCAGGAGGATTAATCATGTCTAAACGTACAGTAAGAGATTTAGATGTAAATCAGAAAACCGTATTAGTCAGAGTCGACTTCAACGTACCGATCAAGTCCGGTGAAATTACCGATGACACCCGTATCGTTAAGGCTCTGCCGACCATCAACTACCTGCTGGAACACAATGCCAAGGTAGTCCTGTTCTCACATCTGGGCAAGATCGACCATAAGGATCCAGTCAAGTGTGAAGAAGGAAAGAAGAAGAACAACATGGCTCCCGTAGCCGCCAGACTGGCTCAGCTGGTCAGCTGCCCGGTCAAGTTCGTCCCGGTCACCAGAGGTGAGGAACTTGAAGAAGCTGTTAAGAACATGGAAGCCGGTTCCATCGTGCTGGTTCAGAACACCCGTTATGAAAAGGGCGAATCCAAGAACGATCCCGATCTGGCCAAGTACTGGGCTTCATTAGGCGACCTGTTCGTCTCTGATGCCTTCGGCTCTGTTCACAGAGCTCATGCCTCAACCGTTGGCCTGTCTGAGTATCTGCCCAGCGCCGTTGGCTTCCTGGTTGAAAAGGAACTGAAGTTTTTGGGCGATGCCGTCGACAATCCGGTCCGTCCGTTTGTCGGTATCTTAGGCGGCGCCAAGATCGCTGATAAGCTGAAAGTCATCAACAACCTGCTGGAAAAGTGCGATACGCTGATCATCGGCGGTGGCATGGCCTACACCTTCCTGAAGGCTCAGGGCAAGGAAGTCGGCGAGTCACTGGTTGACCCCGAGCAGATCGAATACTGCGGCGACATGCTGAAGAAGGCCGCTGATCTGGGTAAGAAACTGCTGTTACCGGTTGACACCGTTGTTGCCGACAGTTTCCCGGATCCGATCGATGGTGAAATCGAAACCAAGGTCGTTTCCGTTGATGAGATCCCGGCTGACATGCAGGGTCTGGACATCGGTCCCAAGACCGCTGAACTGTTCGCTGAAGAAGTCAAGAACGCCAAGACAGTCGTCTGGAATGGTCCGATGGGTGTCTTCGAGAACCCGACTCTGGCCAAGGGTACCAAGGCTGTCGCTCAGGCTCTGGCTGACAGCGAAGCTACTACCGTCATCGGCGGTGGCGACAGTGCCGCAGCCGTCAACCAGATGGGTCTGGCTGACAAGATGACTCACCTCTCCACCGGGGGAGGCGCTTTTCTGGAATTCCTGGAAGGCAACGGCTTAACGGGTGTTGACTGCATTGATGAACTTTAATCAGGAGAAATGAAAATGAGAAAACCCGTTATCGTAGGAAACTGGAAAATGAATAAGACAATTGCAGAGACGAAGGAATTCGTCGCCGCAATTGATCCGCTGGTCCATGACAAGGCTACCTTCGGCATTGCCACTCCGTATCTGGATTTACCGGCTGCCGTTGAAGGCTGCAAGAATCTGATCGTCGCCGCGGAAAACTGCCACTTCGAAGACAAGGGCGCCTTCACCGGTGAAGTCTCCGTTCCGATGCTGGAAGAAATCGGCGTCAAGTGGTGCATCATCGGCCACAGTGAAAGAAGACAGATGTTCGGTGACACCAACGAAACCGTCAACAAGAAGGCCAAGAGACTGATCGCTGCCGGCATGACTCCGATTATCTGCTGCGGTGAGACTCTGGAACAGTTCGAAGCCGGTCAGACCGAAGAATGGGTCAGATCTCAGATGAGAGGCTGCCTGGACGGTCTGGAAGCTGAGGATGTTGCCAACCTGGTAATCGCCTACGAGCCCATCTGGGCGATCGGCACCGGCAAGAACGCCACCAAGGAAATCGCCGAGAACACCTGCGCCATCGTCAGAGACGAGGTTCGCAAGATGTTCGGTGATGACACCGCTGAGCGCGTCCGCATTCAGTATGGCGGAAGCGTCAAGCCGGAAAACATCGCTGAATACCTGGCCGAAGAAGACATCGACGGCGCGCTGATCGGCGGTGCTTCCCTGAAGATCGATTCCTTCACTGCCATCATCAACGCAGTCAAGTAACAAGATCACGATTTAACACCTTAAGGATGCAGAACTCTGCATCCTTTTTTGCAGCAGCGTTTTCCCTCCGCCGGCTTTGCGGTATAATTATTGATATAAGCGACAGGCAGAGAAAGGATGGCAGCATGAACAATAACAATGTCATGATGGAAACCGGTCAGCCGGAACATTATCCGACCCTTAAAGAGGTGCGTTCCCTCAGAGAAACGCATGGTCCGCTGATTGCCGTTAACTGGGTTTATCACGCCAGCGGCATGATGATGGGAGATGTTTCTTCCGATGAACTGGATCTGAGACGCATTGGCGAAAAGCTGCAACTGACCCATCGGAAGATGGATTCCTATTGTCCAATCGTCACCAGTATTTATGAAGCGGAAGAAAGCCTTTTGGAGCAGTTGCAGGCAATCTCTGACCGGGAGAACCTGCCGGCCTGGGAATATCTTAAGGTCAATCCGGACAAGAGGTTGATGGTGCTTGATTTCTCCTCTTCCTCATCGATCAGGCTGGTCTATGATGACAGTGACATTGGAAGCATCCCCTGTTTTCAGAGCAACATTGATGAAGAAGCCGTCAGCCAGCAGGATGGCGATGAGGTCTATGATGAGATCGTCAGCCTGCTGCGGGAAGCCTGCAGAGAGGAAAACCTGAAGGAAAGAAGAGAAGAAACCAACCCTTATGCGCCTGACGGTCCGCCATGGGCAAAAGAAGAGCACGATGAAACGATCGAACCTGAACAGCCCGTCAAAAAAGTTGGGGAACATGTGATCGAGAAGGACGGCAGCTGGACCTGCGGGCATTGCGGAGCTAAGGGCAATACCGGACGGTTCTGCTGCGAGTGCGGTTATCCGGGTCCCGGAACAAAGATTTAGGCGCATGATAAAAGCCGCTGCGGCAAAGGTCAGTTGGACAGTTGAGCAGGCGGCTTTTTTGCGTTTTCTTATAAACCCAGACCGCGGGCGATAGTGACGATGAAGTCCTGGGCGTTGGTAATGATTGAGCGGGCGGCCAGCGAACCCCGGTCAGCCAGCTTGTTGGCAACGAATTCGGAGACATCAACGAAGTAGAAGTAGATCTGTCTGACTCTTCCATCCCGGTCAATGCGGTAGGACGGGGTCATGTTGCCGACGGCGATGGAGTGCAGCATCGTGGCTACAGAAATGACGGTCGTGGCCGAGCGGATCTCATCGCGCATCCTTTCCTGAGCTTCATAGACATTGCCGTATACCGGCGGCAGCGGTCCGTCATCGCGGATCGAGCCGGCCAGCACATAGGGAATGTGCTGCTGTTCCAGGCTGTAGATGATGCCGTTGTCGATGTTCTCCTTCTCAATGAATTCGGGGATCGAACCGTACTTGCGGACCCGGTTGAGCAGGTCAAGGTGGTTATAGTGGCCGTTGGGCTGATGCTGCTGGGTGTAGATGTTCTGACCCAGAGCGGTCTGCAGCCAGGCGCCTTCCAGGTCGTGAGTAGCCAAAGCATTGCCGGCCAGCAAGGCGTGGACATAGCCGTTGCGCACCAGCCTTCCGAAATACTCCCGGGCATCGCTGTCAAAGGATACCGCCGGGCCGAGGACCCAGACGATCTTGCCGTGGTCGCGGTCATGGTTGAGAACGCCGAAGAGTTCATCGTAGTCCCGGGAGAAGGATGATTCCCGGCTGCGGCTCTGGCGGAAGGCAAAGCTTTCGGAAGCCTGACGGCCTTCGTTGAAGCCGTCTTCATGAAGGTAAATGCCTTCCCGGCCATCCTCACTGCGGCCGCAGATGACCAGATCACCCTTACGGATGTTGCGGAACTCGGTGACCTTGACCTTCTTGTTTTCATAAACGGCAACGCAGTCCATCCGGCTTTCCTCAGCCAGCAGCCACTTGCCGTCGATCTTGAAGTATTCCGGGAAGATGCTCATGGCATGATAGTCATCCGGGGCGACCCGGTCCATCTCCGCCGGGGTCAGCTTGACGTCCGGTGCGCTGATGAACGGTTCGGCACTAAAATCCGGTGCCGTGTATTCTCTAAGTTTAAAGTTCATTCTGTATCCTCCCTTAACTTAACTTCCATGTCGATGACCTCTCTTTTCAGCAGGCTGACTTCAGCCTGAGGAGAGAGGGTATTGTGAATCGTATCCGTCAGATCCTTCTGACTGCTGAAGATGTAGACGGCCTGGTCGCCATACTGCCTTTCCAGGATCACACCCTGGCTCTGCAGCAGGTGTTCGGCCTTGCTGGTGAGGCTGTAATCAATCTTAAGATAACAGGTCATCACTTCAGTGGGAACGGTCAGCACCGCCTTTTCCGCCGCCAGGGAAGCAGACTGGCCATAGGCTTTGATAAGGCCGGCCGTGCCCAGCAAGGTGCCGCCGAAATAGCGGACGACCACGCAGAGCACATTGTCCAGTTCATGTTTCTTCAGCGCTTCCAGGATCGGCTTTCCGGCTGTTGATGCCGGCTCTCCATCATCGTTGGAGCGGTTGCTGCCCTCAATGATGGCCCCGTAGCAGTAATGCCGGGCTCCCGGATACTTACGGCGGATGGCAGTGAGGTGTTCTCTGATCTGCTGCTCCTGACTTACCGGCATGAGAATGGCGATGAAGCGGGATTTCTTCACCTCGATCTGGCTTTCCGTTGTTTCCTTTATGTGGTACATGGCATCACCATTAACATTATAGCCGACAGAAGCCGGCAGATAAAGAAGCAACCTTGCCGTGTTCACTTGTCAAACTATGGAAAGATGTTAAAATTGATGAGGACAATGTTATAATGTCATTAGTCAAAGGAGGCCTGATTCAATGGCAGAGAAGAAAGTAATATCTTCCACTGAAAAGGAACAACTTAGAAGAAAACTCAGCCGGAGAAGAAAAACCGTAAAGCTCATCTCCAAGATCACCTGGCTGGCCCTGTTTGCCGCCTCAATCGGTATCTTTTTCGTCGTAAAGAGCTTCGGTGTAATTCCTGACAAATATCTGAAACTCCTCATCATCGTGCTGGGCGTCTTTAACCTATTCATGGCCGTTTTCGCCTGGCTGCCGGCCGTCAACAACCTGAACAAGACAATTCAGAGCTGTACCTGTGGTGTGCTGGCGGCGGTGATGCTTTTAGGTGTCATCATCTTACCCGGCTACAAGGGCAAACTGGAGAAACTGTTTACCCCGGTACCGACTGAGGGTACGCTGAACATCAATGCCTATGTTCTGAAGCAGAACGGCGGTTACCGCGATGTTGAGAATCTGGCCGGCAAGAGAGTCGGCATCCAGAAGGATCTGGACGTCGAGTACCAGAACTTCGCCATCAAGGTCATCAACAAGGAGATCCAGGGATCGGACATTAATCCGGTCGAATATGAGGACATCTATCTGGCTGTCGATGCTTTGAAGAGCGGGGAAGTCGATGCCATTCTGCTTAATGAGGACTATGCCAACATCATCGCTGAAAACACCGACTACGCGGATTTCAACGATCTGGTCAAGGTTTTATATGAATGCCCGATCCAGATCCATCTGGACGTCAATACCGCTGACATTGAGAACATGACCAAGCAGCCCTTTGTCGTCGGCATTCTCGGTGAGGATACCTGGCTGCTTGATGGCCTGTCCAAGAACACCGGCTACCGCAGCGACGTCAACATTCTGGTTGTCGTCAATCCGCTGTCCCATCAGATCCTGATGATCACTACCCCCAGAGACGCCTACGTGCCGCTTTACGGCAGTGCCAGCAAGATGGACAAGCTGACCCACTCACCCTACCAGCAGGGCATTAACGGCTGGCTGCAGACTCTTAACGCTTACTATGGTGTGGACATCAACTACTACGCCAGAGTAAACTTCACATCGCTGGCTGACATCATCGATGCTGTTGGCGGCGTGGACATTGACAACCCCTATGCCTTTACCTCTGATTATTACTTTGACCATCTGGTCGATGAAAAGAACGGCGGCCACGCGGCTTACAAGTCAGTTGACTTCCCGGCCGGACCGCTGCATCTGGACGGTCAGCTGGCGCTGACCTACAGCCGTGAGCGTCATAAGGTCAAGGGCGGCGACATGGGCCGTAACCAGCATCAGGCCATGATCCTCAAGGCGCTGATCGACAAGGTCTGCACCCCGGCCATCATCACCAAGGTCGATGCCCTTCTGAACGCCGTTCAGGGCAAGTTCTCCTCTAATCTTACCTTTAAGGAGATCACCGCTTTTGCGGCTTATCAGCTGCAGGAAATGCCGGACTGGACGCTTAATTCCTACAGCGTAACCGGCTCGACCGGCCTGGCTCCTTCCTACCTCGGCCACCGCGACCTGAGCATGGTCTTCGTTTCTCCGGCCACGCTGAATAAGGCCAAGAGCTATATCAAGGCGGTCATGAACGGTGAGGAAATAACGATCGAGTAACGAACAATAAACAGCCTGAAAGGTGCCTTCTGAGGAGGGCGCCTTTTTTGCGCTCATCAAGGAATTACGGTCTCCGGCGGGTAATAATATGGCGGAGGTGGTTTTCAGTGCAGTAGATGCGGAAACCGGGATAATCAGTTTTTCTATCACGGCAGCCGGGGCTGGTATTGCCGCGACTGCGTTCGCTTTCTGGCCAGCGAGCTGAAGGAGGACCCGGTTCATGAGGTTGACAGTGAATATCAGCTGGCTTTTGAACTGACGCAAAGGCAGAAGGAGATTTCCGGTCAGCTTAAGCAGCTGGTCTGTCAGGGCCAGAGCGTTTTGCTGGAGGCGGTATGCGGCGCCGGCAAGACGGAACTGGTCTATGAGACCATCGCTGACCAGCTTTCCCGAGGCCATAAGGTCGGCTTTGCGATCTCCCGCCGTCAGGTCGTTCTGGAGATTGCCGAACGTCTGGCTGCGGTCTTTACCCATCTGAAGGTCGTAGCGGTCTGCCAGGGACATACTCAGGATGTCACCGGCGATCTGATCGTCTGTACGACCCACCAGCTTTACCGCTATAACCATTACTTTGACCTTTTGATCATTGATGAGCCGGACGCCTTTCCCTTCAAGGGAAACCGGACCCTGCAGGGCTTTGCGGCTAACGCCTGCGTTGGCAGCTACGTCTATCTGACCGCGACGCCGGACCGGCAGCTGCGCTTTCAGGTCATGACCAGCCGGATCAGCTATCTCTATCTGGCTAAACGGCCCAGCGGCCGGGATCTCTGCGTTCCTCAGGCCGTCTATGGTCCCAGGTTCTTGTTGCTGGGCTATGGGCTGTTGCGGCTGATGGGTTTACTGCAAAAGGGAAAACCGGTGATCATCTTTACCCCTACCATCGCCATGGGCCGCAGGCTGCACCGTATCCTCAGGCTTTTTGTCTCCTGCTGCAACATTGATTCCACGGTGGCTGAACGCGATCAGCTGATCGGTGACTTTCGGGCGGGAAAGTACCGTGTCTGCGTTTCCACCACGGTTCTGGAGCGGGGCATCACCATTGCCTCAGTCAGCATCATCGTTCTCTATGCCCACAGTAACAAGTTCGATGAGGCCTCCCTGACCCAGATGGCCGGCCGTGTCGGCCGCAGCGTCGCTGACCCCTATGGCGAGTGCTACTTTCTGGCCTTACAGCGCAGTGAGAACATCGACCGCTGCATTGCCAGCATCAACCGGGCCAATGAGTGTCAATAGCTACTGCCTGCTGTGCCGCCGCAGCATCCGGGAAGAAGGCAGCCTGGCGGAGATGTTCTATGTTGACGACTGCATCTGTTCTTCCTGCCGCGGGCAGATGCCTTACTTTCCGCGCACCATTACTGTGGGTAAGCTGAAGATCGAAGGTCTCTATCTGTATGATAAGCTGCTGCGGGAAGCGCTGATCCAGTTCAAGGAGTATAACGATGAAGCCCTGTACCCGCTGTTTCTCTATCCCCATGTTCAGCGGCTGAAAAGGAAGTACCGCGGTTATCATCTGATGGCTCTGCCTTCATCAGCACAGGCTCTCAAACGCCGGGGTTTCAAGGCCGTGGAACTGATCTTCAGCCTGCTGGAAATGCCGGTGATCGAGGGCTTCTACAAGAAGAGCGATGTTGACCAGAAGTCCCGCTCGTTCAAGGACCGTCAGCTCATCCGCTCCCAGATCGCCTTAAAAGCGGATGTTAATCTGGCCGGCAAGAAGATCCTTCTGGTTGATGACATCGTGACTTCCGGGGCCACGATGCAGACGGGTTATCGATTGGTAAGCGGCCGCGCGGATGCGGTAAACGCCCTGACTCTGAGCTATAACCGGCGTTTTCTGCCCGCCTGGCAGCGATTTCTGGCGGAAAAAGTCCTGTGAACAAAAAAGCGGTTTTCCCTTTACCCATCAGTCTTTTTTCCTTTTCCGCCTGCCCGGTCGGCCTAGGGGATGGCTAAGCGCCATTTACAAAGCCGCGGGAAAAGGCTATAATTCAGTTGCGAAAGCAGAAAGGCAAGGTTTCTTACCGTATGTTGGGAAAAGTAAAAATGTTCAGTAAGGAAAAAGGCTACGGCTTCATCACCATTGAAGGTGATAAGGACGTCTTCTTCCATTACTCCGAGCTGGTCATGGACGGATTCAAGACCATTGATGACGGCGCTGAAGTGGAGTTCGATCTGGTCGAGACAGACCGCGGACTGCAGGCGAAAAAGATCGTCAGAAAATAGCTTACCGATGACAGAGGCGCCCGCGCCTCTGTTTTCTTTCCCGCCTACATATGATACAATTTACAGGATGGAGGTTTTCCTATGGCATCATTATTGTCTAAGATTTTTGATTCAAATAAGAGAGAACTGGCGAACCTGGAAAAGAAGGTTGCGCCAATAGAAGCATACGAAGAGGAAATGAAGGGCCTGAGCAATGATGAGCTCAAGGCCAAAACGGCTTATTTCCGGGAAAGACTGGCACAGGGCGAGACTCTTGACGACATTCTTCCCGAGGCTTACGCGGTCGTCAGAGAAGCCGCTGACCGGGTCATCGGTGAGCGCGCCTATCATGTCCAGCTGATTGGCGGCGTTGTCCTGCATCAGGGCGACATCGCGGAGATGAAAACCGGTGAAGGTAAGACCCTTACTTCCATCTTCCCGGTCTACCTTAACGCGCTGGCCGGCAAGGGTGTCCATGTCGTCACCGTTAACGACTATCTGGCGGAAAGAGACTCCCAGTGGATGGGCCAGATCCACCGCTTTCTGGGCCTGAGTGTCGGCCTTAACCGCCACGGTCTCAATCCTTCCCAGAAGAAGGCTGCCTATAACTGCGACATTACCTATACCACCAACTCCGAACTGGGCTTTGACTATCTGCGTGACAACATGGTCACCAGAGTTGAAGACCGGGTCTTAAGAGGATTGAACATGGCTCTGGTCGACGAAGTCGACTCAATCCTGATCGATGAATCGCGGACTCCGCTGATCATCTCCGGCGGCAAGAAGGACACCGCCAACCTCTACATCAAGGCTGACAAGTTCGTCAAGCGGCTGAAGGAAGACGAGGACTATGCCATTGACGTGCAGTCCAAGAGCGTCGTGCTGACGGAGGAAGGCGTTGCCAAGGCGGAGGAGTACTTCCGGGTAGAGAACCTTTACCAGCCGGAATACACCGCCATCGTTCACCATATCAACCAGGCCCTCAAGGCCAACTATACCATGAGCAATGAGGTCGAATATCTGGTCAGAGACCGTCAGGTCTACATCGTTGACGAGTTTACCGGCCGTATCATGGAAGGAAGAGTCTTCTCTGACGGTCTGCATCAGGCCATCGAGGCCAAGGAGAATGTCCCGATCAAGCAGGAGACCTCCACGCTGGCCACCATTACCTACCAGAATTTCTTCCGTCTTTACAACAAGCTGTGCGGCATGACCGGTACGGCCAAGACCGAGGAAGAGGAATTCATTTCCATTTACAACATGCGGGTAACCGAGATCCCGACCAACCGTCCGACCATCCGCGTCGACTATCCCGATGCCATCTTCGGCACCAAGAGAGCTAAGTATGAAGCCCTGATCCGGGACGTCATGGAAAGGCATAATGCCGGTCAGCCGGTACTGGTCGGTACCATTTCCGTTGAGGTTTCCGAATTCATCAGCAAGATGCTCTCGCAGCGCAAGGTCCGTCATGAGGTCCTCAACGCCAAGAACCACAAGCGTGAGGCTGACATCATTGCCAAGGCCGGCCTGAAGGGCGCCGTTACCATTGCCACCAACATGGCCGGCCGTGGTACCGACATCAAGCTGGGGCCCGGAGTCGTTGAACTGGGCGGTCTGGCCGTTATCGGTTCGGAAAGACACGAGTCCCGCCGTATCGACAATCAGCTGCGCGGCCGTTCCGGCCGTCAGGGTGACCCGGGCTGTTCGCAGTTCTACGTCTCTCTGCAGGACGATCTGATGGTGCGTTTCGGCAGTGAACGGATCACCGAGATGTTCAACCAGCTGGGCGATACCTCAATCGAATCCAAGATGGTCTCCAAGGCCATCGAGTCAGCGCAGAAACGCGTTGAAGGCAACAACTTCGACATCCGTAAGACCTTACTGGAATACGACGATGTCTTAAGGCAGCAGAGAGAGACCATTTACCAGCAGCGTGATGAGATCCTGGAAAGCCAGGATGTTCACAGCGTTGTCGAATCGATGTTCCAGCGGGTCGCTGATGATCTGGTGCTGGCTCATGTAGATCCCAGTTCCAAGAACAGCCAGGTCGATAAGAAGACCCTGATCGAGGCACTGGTCAAGATGAATGCCTCCGGCGATAAGGCCAGAGAAGCCATCGAACCGCTGCAGAATCTTGAGGACATCAAGGATGCCGCCTTCCAGGTACTCTGGAACGACTATGAGGAAAAGATCGCTGAGATCAAGCCGGAGATGACCAAGATCGAAAAGGTCATGGTTCTGAAGATCATCGATGCCAAGTGGATCGACCACATTGACCTGATGGACAAACTGAGAAACGGCATCCATCTGCGTTCCTACGCTCAGGACAACCCCTTAAAGGCCTACACCTCAGAGGGCTATGAGATGTTTGAGACGATGATGAACAACATCTCCCGGGAGGTCGTCAGTTTCTGCATGAACTGCCGCATCACCATTGAAAGGAAGTAGAATCCATGGAGTTATATGAAATCAGACAGGGATTAAATGCCTGCAGTGAACGCTTTAACAAGCTGAAGGAGTCTCTTTGACACCGCTTCAAGAGCGAAGCGCAGTGAGGAAATCAGTCAGCTGATGCTTCAGGACGGCTTCTGGGACGACCGCAGGAAGGCCCAGGCGCTGATCAATGAAGCCAACCATAACAATGACCTGATCAAGCGGATGAACGGCCTGGATAAGAGCATCAGCGATGCTCTGGCCCTGCTGGCTGATCTGAAGGATGAAAATGACCAGGAGATGGTCATGCTGGTGGAAGAGGAATACCGGCAGATCGCCAGGGAGTTTGAGGACTTCGAGATCGGCGTGCTGCTGTCGCACCCCTATGACCAGTACAATGCCATCCTGGAACTTCACCCCGGAGCCGGCGGTACCGAAAGCCAGGACTGGGCGCTGATGCTGTATCGGATGTATTGCCGCTACGCAGCCCTGAAAGGCTTCAAGGTAACCCTGCTGGACATGCTGGACGGTGAGGAAGCCGGCATCAAGTCCTGCAGCATGCTGGTGGAAGGCGACATGGCCTACGGCTATCTCAAGGGTGAAAAGGGCGTGCACCGGCTGGTGCGCATCTCCCCGTTTGACGCCGGGGGCCGAAGGCATACATCCTTCGCCTCGGTTGACGTCATGCCGGAATTCAACGATGACATTCAGATCGACATCCGGCCGGAGGACATCGAGGTGGAGACCCACCGGGCTTCCGGAGCCGGCGGTCAGCACATCAACAAGACCGACTCAGCGGTCCGGATCATCCACAAGCCCACCGGCATTGTGACCACCTGCCAGTCGGAAAGAAGCCAGATCCAGAACCGGGAGCGGGCGATGAACATGCTCAAGAGCAAGCTCTATCAGCGCTACATTGAGGAACAGGAAGCCAAGCTGGCGGCCATCAAGGGTGAACAGAAGAAGATCGAATGGGGATCCCAGATACGCAGCTATGTCTTCTGTCCGTATACCCTGGTCAAGGATCACCGGACCAATTACTCGGAAAACAATGTCGATAAGGTCATGAACGGTGAGATCGATGAATTCATCTACGCCTATCTCAAGAGCATGATAAGCGAGTAAAAATTGTTTATTCTTGAAATAATTCAAGTTATAATAAAGAAAAGGTATAGAAACGGAGAGCAGTATGAGTGAAATAATTAAGAACGAAGAAGATTTAGAAAAGATTATTTCAGACATGGACAACATTGACGGGCCGGATATGGCCGATGTTCCCTTATTTCAGGAAACCGCCTTTGAAACACCGTTCGCTCATGTAGAAAAGCCGAGAACTGTAAGTGCACCCAAAGTAAACGCCAACGTCAACGATGAGACCACCGTCATCGGTGCCTCAACCGTCGTTAACAGCAACGTTACCTGCGGCGGCAACATTGAGATTCGCGGCGCCATTCAGGGCAAGCTGGTAGTTCAGGGCGCGGCCGTCATCTACGGAAGCGTGGAAGGCGACATTGAAGCCGGCGAACTAACCATCAAGAACGAAGGCAAGGTCAATGGAAACATTGTCTGCCAGAATGACTTTACCATGAACCAGAACAGCAATCTGGTCGGTAATGTCAATGCCAAGAACGCTACCATCGAAGCTGCCATTCAGGGCAATGTCGATGTCGTATCCGTCTTAAGGATCGGCGGTCTGGCCATCATCAATGGCGACATCACGGCTGAGAACCTCTCAGTTGACGGTGGCGCAGTTATCAACGGTCGGTTAACGATCAGACGTTAAGGAGTAAGTTATGAGTGAGATCATTGAAAACAACAAGACGATCATCGGTTCTTCAACCGTAATCGAAGGTCTGGCCGGCACCATCACCTGCGGCGGTGATGTTGAGTTAAAGGGTCAGTTTAACGGCACTCTGAAGTCTGAAGGCAATGCCTACATTTCCGGCATTCTGCAGGGAAGCATCAAGGCCAACGACATTCTGATCGTTGACGGCGCCAGAATCGACGGCACCATTACTTCCCGGGCAACTCTGACCGTGGAAAAGGGCAGCAAGATCGCCGCTGATCTGAAAGCCAAGAATGCCAGCATTGACGCTCTGGTCAACGGCAACATCGAAGTGAATAACCAGCTGGATATTCTCTCAAGTGCCGAGATCAACGGTGCGGTCAGTGCCGAAAGACTGTCAGTTGCTCACGGCGCTCTGCTGGAAGGCAACATGACCATCAAGCATAAATAGTCTTAGATAAGATCAAGTCAGAAAAGCTCCACAGCGTTTGCAACATGGTGGAGCTTTTTATGTCGAAAGATCAGATTGAGCAGAAATGTCCGGCAGCACGGGGAAATCTGTTATCATATATTCAGTAATATGAGGTGAACATCATGCAATACCGAACTGACAAATACGGAAACAAACTCTCTGTTCTGGGCTACGGCTGCATGCGCTTTACGACCAGAAACGGCAAGATTGATTACGACAAGGCCGAACAGGAGATCATGGAAGCCTACAATAACGGAGTCAGCTATTATGACACGGCCTACATCTACCCCGGCTCGGAAGCCTTTCTGGGCTGGGCTCTGGAAAAGAATCAGATCCGCGACAAGGTCAACATTGCCACCAAGCTGCCGCAGTATCTGGTCTCCAGCCGTGCCGCTTTGGACCGCTTCTTCAATGAGGAACTGAGCCGGCTGCGCACCGACCATGTTGACTATTATCTGATGCACCACATGACCGATTACGTCCAGTGGGAAAAACTGCAGAAAGTCGGCATTGAGGACTGGATCCGGGAGAAAAAGGCAGCCGGTCAGATTCGCAACATCGGCTTTTCCTATCACGGAAACACGGAGATGTTCATTAAGATCCTGGACAGCTATGACTGGGACTTCTGTCAGATCCAGTATAACTACATGGATGAGGTATCCCAGGCCGGCAGGGACGGACTGCGCCATGCTGAGGAAAAGGGCATTCCGGTAGTGATCATGGAGCCGTTAAGGGGCGGCAAGCTGGTCAACATGCTGCCGGAAAAGGCCCAGAAGCTGATCAGGGAAAATGAGCGCGGCTATTCCGCTGCTGAGTGGGGCTTAAGATGGCTCTATGACCAAAGCGGGGTTACCGTTGTCCTTTCGGGCATGAACTCGGTTGAGATGGTCAGGGAAAACTGCCGCATCGCCTCGCAGGCTCTGGTCGGCTGCCTGAGTGTTGAAGACCGTCAGCTGATCAGTCAGATCAGGGCGGAGATTTCCTCCAGTGAAAAGGTCAACTGTACCGGTTGCCGCTATTGCCAGCCCTGTCCCAAGGGAATCGACATTCCCGGCATCTTCCACTGTTACAACACCATGTTCATTGACTCAAAATCGGCGGGAAGAAAGCAGTACATTCAGACGGTCGCTCTGCGTAAGGATGCCGCCTTTGCCAGTGCCTGCATCAAGTGTGGTAAGTGTGAAGCTCACTGTCCCCAGAGCATTCCCATCCGGGAAAAGCTGGTAGAAGCAGACAGAGCCCTCCGGCCCCTGCCCTACAAGCTGGCAATTAACGTCGCCCGGGCCTACATGCTGCGCAAGGGCCGAAACAGCTGAAACAGGTAATTAACAAACACAGAAGAGCAACAAGCTCTTCTTTCTTGCGGTTTGGGGATTTGCCTGAAAGGCAAAATAAGAGCATAATACTTATGATGAAACCGGGAGGTCAGCAGAATGGAGATCGATTACCAGAAGAAAGCCGAAAATGACGCGTCCGGTTTTGTGCTGCTGTCCGATTACGCTCCGGAGATCATTCAGGAGATCCGCTACTTCTCCAGCTACAATTTCGTCGGCGAGCGCATTGACGGCTATGAGGAGCCCTGTGCCATCATGACCAAAGAGGCCGCCCGGCTGATCAAGGCCATTGCCGCCAAGGCCGTGGTCTATGGCTACCGGCTGAAAGTCTTTGATACCTACCGCCCGGCCAAGGCGGTCCGGCATTTCGTCTTATGGGGCATCGAGGATCTTGACCAGCGCATGAAACCCTTCTTCTATCCGGACCTGGATAAGCAGGAGCTCTTCGTCAGAGGCTACATTGCCGCCCAGTCCTCTCACAGCCGGGGCAGTACCATTGACCTGACCCTGTTGGACATGGCAACCGGCAAGGAGGTTGACATGGGTTCTCCCTTCGATTACTTCAGTGAGATCTCTCATCCCGATAACCGCGACGTCAGTGAGGAGCAGTACCATAACCGCATGTTCCTGCAGGATCTGATGGCCAAAGGCGGCTTTCGGCCGTATGACTGTGAATGGTGGCACTTCACCATGGAAAATGAACCTTACCCGGATACCTACTTTGAATTCCCGGTCTGCCGGGATGAACTGAAAAGATAGAAGGCAAGATAAAGCCTCCGGCTGATGTGAACCGGAGGCTTTTAATGTATAACAGGTAATGATTGCTTAGCTGAGCTTTCTGACTTCCAGAAGCTTCTCTCTTAATTCGGCTTCCAGCTTGCGCAGCTCGACTTCGGCAGCCGTTCTCTTCTGGCGGCCTTCGGTCTGGATCTTTAGCACTTCATCGAGGGTCTCGATCAGGGACTTGTTGGTGAACTGCAGAGTTTCAAGCTCGACGATGCCCTTTTCACTGGCCTCAGCAGTGGCGATGGTGCCCTGCTTGAGCGCTTCGGCATTCTTCTTGAGCAGTTCATTGGTCATCTGGTCAACAGCCTTCTCGGCATTGATGGCTTCCTGAGAATGAGACAGGCCCAGAGCGATGACCATCTGGCTCTTCCATAACGGGATGGTATTGACCAGAGTGGACTGAATCTTTTCCGCCATCAGGGTATCGTTGTTCTGGATCAGCCTGATCTGGGGGGCCATCTGAATGGAGATCATTCTGGTCAGTTCCAGGTCATGCAGCTTCTTTTCAAAGCGGTTGATCAGGTTGGCATAGTCATTGGCTCTCTGGGAGTCTTCGGTCAGTCCGGTCTGCTGAGCGGTAGCGACCAGCTTCGGCAGTTCAACTTCCTGAGCGTATTTCAGTTTCTTCTGGCCGGCCAGGATGTACATGGTCAGCTCTTTCTTGTTGATCTCGTTCTTGTCGTAGAGTTCATCCAGCAGGGCGATGTCCTTTAACAGCTGGATCTGGTGACCTTCCAGCAGGTCGCAGATCTTGTTGACATTGACTTCGGCCTTGTCATACTTGGCCTTTAAGCCCTGAACCTTGTTGGCTGACTTCTTGAACCAGCCCTTGATGCCCTTTTCCTGATTGTCGATCTCAAAGCCCTTGAGTTCAACGACCAGATCGGAGATCATATCGCCGATCTGACCGAGGTCCTTGGTCTTGACATCATTCAGAGCGTTGGTGGAGAAGTCAGCGACTTTCTTCTGGGCGTCTGAACCGTAGGACATGATGATGTCGGTCTGGGTGATGTCGATCTTTTCGGAGAATTCATCGACCATCTTCTGGTCGGCTTCCGTCAGCATGGAAGTGTCGAGCTTGGCCGGCTGAACTTCCTTCTTTTCCTCAACAACGGGCTCAGCAACTTCCGGCTCAGCCTTGGATTCCAGTGTTAATACAATTTCCTCATTAGTCATATTATTAATTCCTCCATTGTTTTCCCTGTTAATTATAACTAACTCAAGTCAAAGTCTTCAAGCAGCAGAACGTCAATGTCTGCTTCCTTATCGTTAAGGACGCGCTTGGACTGGCTCAGGATGGCCGCTTCTACCATGTTGCGGGACAGACGGCCGTTGCCGGAGCGGACGGAGTCGTTTTCCTGAACTTTGGTGAAGTAGGCAGTCAGAGCCTCTTTCGCTCCTTCGTCGATCTTGTAGCCGGCGCTCTTGGCGTTGATGACGGCAATGCCGTAGAGTTCCTCACCGGTGTAGTCCGGGAATTCGATCTGGTTGGGGAAGCGGGACTGCAGACCGGAGTTGGACTGCAGGAAGGTCTTCATTTCCCGGGTATAGCCGGCCAGAATGACGATCAGGTCCTCACGGTTGTCTTCCATGGCCTTGACCAGAGTGTCGATGGCTTCCAGACCGAAGGAATCATTCTCCCCACGGTAGAGAGAGTAGGCTTCATCGATGAACAGGATGCCGCCGATGGCGCTCTTGATGACCTGCATGGTCAGCGGGGCGGTATGGCCGACATACTTGCCGACCAGATCGCTTCTCGATACCTCAATGAGCTGGCCGTTGGACAGCACGCCGATGGCCTTGAGATACTTGGCCAGGATGCGGGCGATGGTCGTCTTGCCGGTGCCGGGGTTGCCGGTAAAGATCATGTGCTTGGAGACCTCAGTGGTCTTCAAGCCCTGGGACTTACGCATCTGCTGGGCAGCATAGAAGTCCTGCAGGGAATAGATGTACTTCTTGACTTCCGTCAGGCCGACCAGCTGATCGAGTTCCTTGCGGACTTCCTCGATGGCGTTGTCGACGATGACTGGGAGATAGCGGTCGAAGGGATCTTCATTGATGAACAGCTTGTCATCATGGTAGCTGATCACCGCGCTCTGGGTCTCATTGACCAGATTCTGCAGTTTGTATTCGGACAAGCCGTTGTACAGCAGGGTGACCAGGTTGACCAGGAAGCCGGCGTTTTCACCGTTGTAGCGGTCGCGGATGTACTGGTTCATCGATTCATCAGCTTCCAGAAGCAGGTTCAGGGTGGTCAGACATCTGGTCTTCAGCCCGTTAAGCTTGCTGGGGAAGATCTTGATCATGTCATCAACGCTCAGATCCCGGGTAACCAGGGAATCGGAGATGTTGTTGATGAAACGGGAACCGACGACATTGAGCAGCTTGCTGGTCTTCAGCGAGGTGATGAATACCAGATACTTGCCGGCAAAGCTCAGTTGCTTGATGGTGTTCTTGGCCAGCGAGTTGGTGGTCTCCACCAGCTGCTTGTTGTTGAGAATGTAGCGCTTGGAAAGACTCAGCCTGCTTTCCAGAAGGATCTCCTCAATGTAAGTGAGATAACTGGCTGAGCAGTACTGGATGTTGTCAAAGACGATGACCTGGGAATTGTTGATGGCGCCATAAAGGTCAATGATGAAGTTGTTCTCATCTTCCTTGCTGGAATACTTCTCCAGATCGACGGTAGCGATGCTGTCGTTGGCCAAAAGGCTGTTGGCCTTGAGCTGTCTGACCATTTCCTCAATGGAAGTGTGCCGGCCGGTGTCGTTGCCGCCGGTTACCAGGATGGCGCAGTTGAGGCCGCTGGGCTGCTGGCCCATGACAAAGGGCCGGCGGAAGGCCTTGGAGAGGCCCTTGAGGTATTCGTCCTGACAGAGCACCTGCTCGCCGACGGCTTTCTCAATGGCTTCAAACTTCTCGCCCAGGCTGTTCTGGTCAAAGACGATGTTCAGGCTTTCTTCCTTGCCCATGTCAAAATCTTCACCAAAGTCATTCTTGAGGCTCTGGGACAGTTCGTCCAGGCCGCTGTCGGTGAAGAGGTTATTGATTTCTTCAAACTGCTTATTGATGATTTCGCTGTTCTGCTTCAGCTTTTCCAGCTCAGTGGAGATTTCCTCACCGGTAAAGGGGTTCTTCTTCAGAACCTCCTTGTCTTCCGGGGTAAGCTTGCGGTTTGGGGCATCCTTGCCGAAAACCTTTTCCATCAGTTCTCTTTTTTCTTCTTCTCTTGACTTTGCCATTATCTGCTCACCTTATTCGTCAGAACCTGCAGCCGGGCCAGCTTTGAGTTGTACAGCAGCTTCTTGACCATTAACAGGGCATCGTAGTAGCCCTGCAGGAAACCGTCAACGGTTGCCGTGCTGACCTTGGCCTTGTATTCGCTCATGTCGTTGTTGACGGACTGTTCAACCACCTTGAGATTGTTGGAATGATTCTTGCATTCCTCAATGTAGCGCAGGATGCACTGCTGATAGCCATCCTTCTTGCTGGCGGGATACTTTCCGTAGACGATGTTTTCCATGCAGGTGACTACCTGCAGGTAGCGGGAAGCGTAATTGGTGCTCTCGATCGTCCGGTTGACATGGGGGATGACGGAGCGGTAGGTTGCGGAAGTGTAGCGGGAGTTGGTGCCGCCGGAAGCCGTTGAAGTGGTGCTGGAGACCGTGCGGGCAAATTCATTGACCGACTGGTCCACGAAGTCGCCATTGTTCAGCTTGGCCAGCAGTTCATCCAGGGAATCATTCCAGCTCTTGTTGTTTACAGCCATTATTTAGCCCTCCTGAGAACCGTTCTGGTTCATCTCGTCGACCAGGCCGTCCTTCTTGAGAACGGATTCCAGAGTCTTCATGTCGACCTTCAGGTCGGTATAATAGTCTTCCGTCAGTGATGAGGAGATGGTCTTCAGAGCGCCGTTGATCAGGACGATGGTCTTGAGCAGGCGGTCCTCGGAAGCCTTCAGGTCTTCACTTTCAAAGGTATTGGTACTTAAGCGGACATAGTTCTGCAGGATGTCGGATAACATCGGCAGGTAGTACTGATAAAGCTTGGTAGTCTTGTTCTTGCACTCGCTGAACTCGTCCTCGATCTTCTTGATCTGGTTCAGATACTTGATGCTTTCCGCCAGACCTTCCCGGATCTGCTGGTTGGTGATGCTGTTGGAAAGGGAAGAAAGACGGGCAATGTAGAAGGCGCAGTCGGTCTGAACGGTCGGTTCTTCCTTCTTCTCTTCCTTCTTGACCGGTTCTTCCACGACTTCCTTCTGCTTCTTCTTTTTCTTCTTGCTGGAAGTCAGATCCTTGACGACATTGGCAAAACTGTTGAATCCGGAGGGGAAGCTGTTGGCAAACAGCTTGAGGTCGGAGACATATTCATCGTTCATGAACAGGTCGTAATCCTCCAGCGCTGCTCCGGCGCTGCTGGTCTTGACAATGTATGTATCGTTATCGATGTAAAGCTTGTCGTTATATTCGAAATAAGACTGGAAAATGCTCAGCAGTTCCTTGGTGGAAACGCTGGTGGCTGAACGGGAGACTTTCTTCTGACCGATCTTACCGATTAGCTTGCCGATCAGAACGATGAATCCCACGAATGCGGCAATGGGAATGCCGAAAAAGACTAGAATTAATCCCGCCATCGTAATCAGTTCGATAAGGCTTCCGGCAAAATCGAAGGCTACTTCCAGGAATCCCGAGGTCATCAGGAAAAAGAAAATCAAACCCCAGGGGAAACCGGATTTTCTGCGATAACGTCTGTCATAACTGTAACGTGCCATAACCTTAACCCTTTCTGATATATTATATAACAATTCATTCACCATATTCTATATGTTATGCCGTAAAAAGACCCCGCCAAGGTTGAGGCACTTCCTCGCTAAACCATGGCGCAGATGTGCTAAAATAGTTAGGGTGATTAATGCATGAAAGACGAGATCGTCATCAAGGGAGCCCGGGAAAACAACCTTCAGAATGTTTCCCTGCAGCTGCCCCGCAACAAGTTCATCGTCATGACCGGCTTAAGCGGCTCCGGCAAGACGTCGCTGGCCTTTGACACCATCTATGCCGAGGGGCAGAGACGCTACGTGGAATCGCTCTCTACCTATGCCCGGCAGTTTTTGGGCGGCGTCAGCAAGCCCGATGTCGACTCCATCGAGGGCCTTTCCCCGGCCATTGCCATCGACCAGAAATCCACCAATAACAACCCCCGTTCCACCGCGGGTACCATTAACGAAATGTATGACTACCTGTGACTGCTGTTTGCCAGGAGCGGCGTGCCCTTCTGTCCCAACC
>JAEEGL011369626.1_pt1 | contig 41555 bp, 33 predicted proteins | sample 9134231 | NCBI WGS metagenome assembly JAEEGL01 (sample SAMN16246548, study PRJNA631951) | gut metagenome | biome: gut microbiome; feature: rumen; material: fiber-attached | host: Bos | place: Iran: Karaj | collected 2018-10
ACTGGTAAGTGATACGGACGGGATACATTTGTATACGATGAACAATCCACGCATCGCAAGACGAATTTGCGAGGGGATCAGGAATATTGTATAATGTTTTTTGCATGAAATGAAGTACGGATTTTTAACCCAAAGGCCTTCCTGAAAAAGGAGGCCCTTTTTTTCGGAGCTTTTTGGCAAGATCCACGGAAGAAGGGCAATTGACCGCGTTCTTCATTTTTGGTATGACGTCAATATGACTTTTTAGTATAAAGTAGAGCAACAAATCGGGGGGCGGGGATGTTTGCTGATTTGTAAATCGGGGTTTTTCAAGGTGAGCGAGGAAGAAAAAGCAACAAAAAGTGCAAAAAACTTGGTAAATGGTTGCTTTTCAAGCCCAAGGAAGGAAGAAAAGCAACAAAAAGTGCAAAAAACTTGGTAAATGGTTGTTTTTCAAGCCAGGGAAGGAAGAAAAAGCAACAAAGAGTGCAATAAACCTTGTAAGTGGTTGCTTTTCAAGTTGGGCGAGGAAGAAAAAGCAACAAAAAGTGCAAAAAAACTGGTGAGTGGTTGCTTTTCAAGCATGGCAAGGAAGAAAAAAGCATCGAAAATTACAAAAACCTGGTAGATTGATGATTTCGCTGATTGAGCAAACCCCAAAAAGCAACAAAGATGAAGCAATAGGGGAAAATGGTAGCATTTTAAGAGTTTGACGGCCTTGAGATTATTGGGGATGAAAGTGCTCTGCAACTTCAAGTTTGTCATGAAAAAGAGCCAGGCAAATTCAGGTTCTCGATGATAGAGGGGTGGTTTTTTGTACATGATGGAGAAAGATGCAACGAAAAAGGCCTAAAATAGAAATTTTTGGTCAAATGGTCCATTTTAGACTTTCTTAATAGTTCTATAACCCTTATTTTATTGGATTTTTACAAAATAATTAGCACTCACCTCTTGACAGTGCTAATAATATATGTTATAACACAAGTAGAACAAAGGAAGGGAAAAGATTTGAGGTGTCAGAGATGACCCGAGGATGGAATAACTCTTCCGATGCTCGGAAACAATAAAGGACAAAGTAATAAAAAGGAGGAATGACCTATGTTGTACCCGAGTATTTTTAATGAAAGCATTTTTGATGACCTGATGGATTTTGATTTTCCTACCATGAGAGGCTTTGGCGACATTGACAAGAAGCTCTATGGCAAGCACGCTGGACAGGTGATGAAGACTGACGTTCACGAGCAGGAAAATGGATATGAAGTAGATATTGACCTGCCCGGATTCAAGAAAGATGAGATCACCTTAAGCCTGGATAACGGTTATCTGACCGTTGGTGCTTCCAAGGGCCTTGACAAGGACGAGAAGGACAAGAAGGGTAAGCTGATCAGGCAGGAGCGTTACGCAGGCGCAATGCAGAGAAGCTTCTACATTGGCGAGAACGTAACGGAAGAGGACGTGAAGGCGAAATTCGAGGATGGTGTTTTGAAGCTTGCCATTCCTAAGAAGGAAGCCCCGAAGATCCCTGAGAAGAAGACCATCATGATCGAGGGATGATCCTTTACGGATCATGCAAATGCGAAGCCCTCCCCGGTGCGCCTAATGGACGTGCCGGGGAGGGTGTTTTTTATGCCGGAAAGAACCTTTTTTGTGCCGGAAAGGGCGCGAGGGGCGAAGAGAATGGAATTGACCGACGTTTCCTATTCTGGTATACTTTTACCGTCGGGCTGATGGGGTATGTGCATGGTTATGGTCAGTGATCCGGCTGAGTAAGGTGAACATGACGGGAGAAGAATGAAATGAGTAGTTACGTTATGGATCTTAGAAAGATCGTGGGGCATCGGACGTTGATCCAGTGCTCGGGAAGTATTTTGATCGAGAATGAAAAGGGAGAATTACTCCTTGGGAGGAGGACGGACAATCATCTTTGGGGCTATGCCGGTGGATCCATCGAGCTGGGCGAGACGATTGAAGAATGTGCGAAGCGGGAGCTCTTTGAGGAGATGGGGCTTGTGCCGGATGAGATGGAGCTGTTCATGGTAAATTCCGGCCCGGAGGCGCATTACGTGTATCCCAACGGGGATGAGGTGGATAACGTGGAGATCATTTATCTCTGCAAGAAGTATCACGGGGAGCCGCGGCGCCAAGTGGAAGAGGTGGAAGAGCTCCGGTTCTTTAAGCCGGAAGAGCTTTCCTTAGAAATGATCTCGCCTCCGATCCGGCCAGTTTTCCGGAAGTATTTAGAGCAAAAAAGGTCATAAATTGGGCAAAATCAAGCAATATCCTTCGGGGCGGAGGGTATTGCTTTTTTTATGGGAATGGTTTAATATATATAGGTCAAAATTTCAGAAAAGCAGAAGAAAAAACATGAGAGAAACAAAGGAAAGGTGGAAAAAAGATGGGAGCAATTTATTACGGAACAAGAACTTTTTCAAAGCACATGGGGTATTTCGGACCAGTACAGGAGTGTGAGAACTGCCACCGCGCTTATAAGAAGGCATTTGTAAAGTTTTCTTCGTGGTTCCATATTGATTATCTTCCGCTGGTTCCTACCAAGACTGTATATTTTAAGGCTTGTCCGGTATGCGGCAGAGGGTTTGAACTCCGCAAGCAGGATGCGAAGATGGAAATGCAAAATGGCGGGAATGACGGAACGCAGGTTTTGACGCCGCATGCAAAGCATATTCTTGCAAATAAGCCGAAGGGACTTCTGGCAACTGACAGCAGCTTTGAGCTTTGGCTGAAGGATGAAGCATCCGGAGAAGACATTTTGATCGCAAGTGAGATCACGAAAGAGGACATCAAGAATTTCAAAAAAGAGCGTGGTTGGAAAAAGGTTCCCATGGAGAACGTAGAGTAGGAACGGAAAGAGAGAGAACAGAATGGCACTTAGCAAAAAGCCCGTGACGGGCATGAAGGATATATTGCCGGAGGAAATGCAGATCCGCGATTACGTGATCGGCGTGATCAAGGAGACCTACGGCAAGTTTGGATTTACGTCCATTGAGACTCCCTGCGTGGAGAATATTGCAAACCTGACGAATAAGCAGGGCGGCGACAATGAGAAGCTGATCTTTAAGATCTTAAAGCGCGGTGAGAAGCTGAACGTGGCGGAAGCTACCACCGAAGAGGAAGTGGTGGACGGCGGTCTTCGTTATGACCTGACGGTTCCGCTGGTTCGTTATTATTCCAATAATTCGGCAAATCTGCCCGCACCTTTTAAGGCGCTGCAGATGGGAAACGTATGGCGTGCCGACAGACCTCAGAGAGGCCGTTACCGTCAGTTCATGCAGTGCGACATCGACATCCTCGGCGAGGCATCAAACCTTGCTGAGATCGAGCTGATCCTTGCGACTACGACGACCATCAGCAAGCTTGGTTTCAAGAATTTCCAGATCCGCATCAATGACCGCCGGATCTTGAAGGCGATGGCGAAGTACGCAGGCTTCAAGGAAGAGGATTATGACGGCGTGTTCATCACCCTCGACAAGATGGATAAGATTGGCACCGACGGCGTGATGGCAGAGCTTTTGGAAAAGGGCTACGGCGATGACGCGCAGTGCAAGAAATACTTGGATCTGTTCACGGAAATCCAGAATAGCGCAGACGGAATCGCATGTCTCATGGATAAGCTGGGAGATTTCCTGGATGCGGACGTGATGGCATCCTTCCGCGAGATTGTGGACAGCGTGAAGGCTACGCAGGCTGACACCTTTGAACTGGTATTTGATCCCACGCTGGTACGCGGCATGAGCTACTACACCGGTACGATTTTTGAGATCGCAATGCCGGAGTTCGGCGGAAGCTGCGGTGGCGGCGGAAGATATGACAAGATGGTTGGTAAGTTCACCGGCCAGGACGTGCCCGCATGTGGCTTTTCCATTGGCTTCGAGCGCATCGTGCTCCTTCTCATGGAGAGCGGCTTCAAGGTACCTACGGCACCCGCGAAGGTTGCATACCTCATCGAAAAGGGTGTTGCCGGCGAGAGACTCTGCGAAGTCATCGCCAAGGCCCAAGCAGCCCGCGCCGAAGGCAAGCAAGTCCTTGTGGCTCGCATGAACAAGAATAAGAAGTTCCAGAAGGAACAACTTCAAGCTGAAGGATACGTTGAGTTCGAGGAGTTCTACAAAGAGGAGCTCAAGAGATAACTTTAAGAGAAAACTTTATGATAATATTTTTAAGATAATGTTTTAAGGATTACACTACCTCGAGGGGAGAGGCTTGCCAAGCCTCCACCCCGAGGGATGCAGAAAGAGGATTTGAAAATGGCAGAGTCAATGAAGGGATTGAAGAGGACTTGCAGATGCGCGGAACTCTCCGTTGCGAACGTGGGTCAGACCGTCACCGTGATGGGATGGGTGCAGAAGCAGAGAAACAAAGGAGGTCTGATCTTTGTGGACCTGCGCGACCGCTCCGGCATCCTGCAGGTGTTGTTTGAGGAAGAAATCTGTGGCAGCGAGGCCTTTGAGAAGGCAAGCAAGCTGCGCAGCGAGTTTGTGGTTGCCGTTGTGGGAACCGTGGTGAGCAGAAATGCTGACGTAAATGAGAAGATGGCAACGGGTGCCATCGAGGTTCAGGCGAAGGAGGTCCGCATCCTTTCCGAGGCACAGACGCCTCCCTTCCCCATCGAGGCTGATTCCAAGACGAAGGAAGAGCTGAGATTAAAGTATCGCTATTTGGATCTGAGAAGACCTGACATCCAGAAGAACCTGATCCTGAGAAGCAAGATCGCGACCACGATCCGTACCTTCCTTGCGGCGGAAGGCTTCCTGGAGATCGAGACGCCGATCCTGAATAAGTCTACGCCGGAGGGCGCAAGAGATTATCTGGTGCCGAGCCGCGTACATCCCGGAACGTTCTATGCGCTTCCGCAGTCGCCCCAGATCTTTAAGCAGCTGCTGATGTGCTCCGGATATGACCGTTATTTCCAGATTGCAAAGTGCTTCCGCGATGAGGACCTTCGCGCGGACCGTCAGCCGGAGTTCACGCAGGTGGACCTGGAGATGAGCTTTGTGACGGAAGAGGACGTGATGGATGCCACTGAGCGCATGGTGGCAAAGGTTTGCAAGGAGGCCATCGGTCTGGACGTGCAGCTTCCCCTGAAGCGCATGACCTGGAATGAGGCCATGAACCGTTTTGGTTCCGACAAGCCTGACACGAGATTTGGATTGGAACTGACGGACGTTTCCGAGGTCGTAAGGAATTGCGGCTTTAGCGTATTCTCCGGTGCCGTACAGGGCGGCGGAAGCGTTCGCGGCATTAACGTAAAAGGACAGGCAGAGATGCCCAGAAAGAAGATCGACGCGCTGGTAGAGTTCGCAAAGGGCTATGGCGTAAAGGGTCTGGCTTATCTTGGCGTGTTGCCTGACGGCACGTATAAGTCTTCCTTCGCGAAGTTTATGACGGAAGAGGAATTGAAGGCATTGGTTGACGCAATGCAGGGCGAGCCTGGCGACTTGCTGTTGTTTGCGGCTGACCGCCTGAAGATCGTATGGAATGTACTTGGCGCGCTGCGCTGCGAGCTCGCAAGGCAGCTGGGCCTGATCGACGAAGATAAGTTTAATTTCCTTTGGGTGACGGAGTTCCCTCAGTTCGAGTGGAGCGACGAGGAGGAGAGATTTGTTGCGATGCATCATCCCTTCACCATGCCCATGGAGGAGGACCTGCCGATGCTGGAGAGCGATCCCGGCGCGGTTCGCGCAAAGGCTTACGACATTGTACTCAATGGCGTTGAGCTTGGCGGCGGAAGCGTCCGTATTTTCCAGGATGACGTGCAAGAGAGAATGTTCCGTGCGCTTGGATTTACGAATGAAAAGGCACATGAGCAGTTTGGATTCCTTCTGGATGCCTTTAAGTATGGCGTTCCGCCTCATGCAGGACTGGCCATCGGTTTGGACCGCTTCGTGATGCTGTTGACGAAGGCGGAGAGCATCCGTGAGGTGATCGCATTCCCGAAGGTGAAGGATGCGTCCTGTCTCATGAGCGATTGCCCGAACGTGGTGGATCCCGCACAATTAAAGGAACTTTGCTTGGAGATCGTACCCGAAGAGGAGACGAAGTAATTTATGTGGAAAGCCTGTTATCTTTTGGATATGGGACAAGAGCAAGCGATGATGCAAGAAATGGAGGCGCTTCTGGACAGGGAGCGCCTTCTTAAGTATCAAGGCATGAAGGATGGTCGGGCGAAGGTGCTGTGCCTTGGCGCGGGAGTCCTTTTGCGGCTTGCCTGGGCGGAGAGCCAGAGCAGGCTTTTATTGGATGAGAGTCAGAGCCGGCTTTTCCTTGACGGGAATCAAAACGGAGCTTTCCCGGACGAGAGCCAAAGCGAACGGGAAGCGCCGTCGATCCTTACGCCGTCAGAGGTCGTAAGGCGCCTTGGAGAGCTCCCAAAGTGTCCGGAGCCTCGGTATCGCCATAGTGAAAAAGGAAAGCCCTATTTTGAGGATTCGCCGCTTTCCTTTAGCCTGTCGCATTCCGGTGACATGGTGCTCTGTGCGATCGCGGATCATGAGATTGGCGCCGATCTGCAACTGGTCACGGAGGTTCGATGGGAGCAGCTGGCAGAGCGTTATTACTCCCCGCAGGAGCAGGATTATCTGGGAATATTTACGGAGAAAAAGGCGGGGTGCTTCCGGCCTTCCGAGGAGAATGCAAGGCTGGAATTCTTTAGCCTGTGGTGCCGGAAGGAAGCCTATGGCAAGATGACGGGCGAGGGCGTGGCACCGTATCTGGGACGGCCGATCTTGGAGGAAGAGGCAGGCATTTCAATCTGGGAAGGGCTGTTGGACCTTCGCGAGGAAACCTATTGTTATTGCATCACGGAGCAGGATGCAAAAAAGTTGTTTGTGGAGAACTTACAGGGGTAGGACATGAAAAAGTTAATGAAGTATTTGAAAAGCTATCGGAAGGAATGCATCATTGCACCACTGTTTAAGCTGCTGGAAGCGTGCTTTGAGCTCTTCGTGCCGCTGGTGATCGTGAGGATCATTGACGTGGGCGTGGGGCAGGGTGACAAGACGTGCGTCATTCAGATGGGGGCGCTTCTGATCGTGCTTGCGGTCATTGGCTTGTCCTGTGCGGTGACGGCACAGTTTTTTGCGGCAAAGGCGGCAGTGGGATTCTCCACGAAGCTGAGGGAAGTGCTGTTTGGGCACATTGAAGGGCTTTCGTTTACGGACGTGGATCAGGCCGGGACTTCCACCATGATCACGCGCATGACCAGTGACGTGAATCAAGTGCAGTCCGGCGTGAACATGACGCTTCGTCTTTTCCTGAGATCCCCCATCGTGGTATTTGGTGCCATGATCATGGCGTTTACGATCGACGTCAAGATGGCGTTGGTATTTGTGGTTGCGATCCCCTTGCTTGCCGTGATCGTGTTTGGCATCATGCTGATCACCATGCCGCTGTACAAAAAGGTGCAGGGCGGGCTCGACAAGGTGCTCGGGATCACCAGGGAGAATCTGACGGGCGTTCGCGTGATCCGCGCGTTCCATCAGGAGCAGAGAGAGGAAGAGCGGTTCCAGGAGAGCAATCAGAATCTGACGAACATGCAGAAATTCGTTGGAAAGATCAGTGCCTTCATGAATCCCGTGACCTACGTGATCGTGAACGTGGCAGCCATCGTCTTGATCTATAAGGGCGGGCTGAAGGTGGAGATCGGTGAGCTCACCCAAGGTCAGGTAGTCGCAATTTTGGATTACATGTCGCAGATCCTGGTGGAGCTGGTGAAGCTGGCAAACCTGATCATATTGATGACAAAGGCAATGGCATGTGCTGACAGAGTGGCAGCAGTGCTGGAGATCGGCGAGGATGGGGATAACGCCGCAGAAGAAGAGAAGACCACGGCGGATGACGCGGATGCGGAAGACCGCAAGGCTGCCTTCATCGGTGAGTCCGTCCGGAATAGAAAGGGCGGGTTCCTTACGTTTGATCACGTGTCCTTGAAATACAAGGGCGCAGGCGAGGAGACGCTGGAGGACGTCAGCATTGACGTGCGCAAGGGCGACGTCATTGGCGTCATTGGAGGTACCGGCTCAGGAAAGACTTCGTTTGTCAACTTGATCCCTAAGTTTTACGAGGCGACAAAGGGAAGCATTACCTTGAACGGAAAGAACTTGAATGCTTACGACGAGACGGAGCTTAGAAAGCGCGTTGGCGTGGTTCCGCAGAAGGCGGTTCTTTTCCAGGGAACCATTCGTTCCAATCTTCTCTGGGGCAAAGAGAATGCCACGGAGGAGGAGATGTGGCGCGCACTGGAGCTTGCGCAGGCGAAGGAGATCGTTGAGGGGAAGGACGGCATGCTGGAGGCAGAGGTTGCCCAGAATGGCCGGAATTTCTCGGGCGGACAGCGTCAGCGTCTGACCATCGCGAGAGCGCTGATCAGAAGGCCGGAGATTTTGATCTTGGATGACAGTGCCTCCGCGCTGGACTACGCGACGGACGCGAAGCTCCGCAATTCCATTAAGAGCATCAAGGATGAGACCACTACGTTCATTGTTTCCCAGAGGGCTTCCAGCATCAGGCATGCGGACCAGATCCTTGTCTTGGAGGATGGCCGCGTGGCAGGACTTGGAACCCACGATGAACTCTTGGAGAACTGTGAAGTATATCAGGAAATCTATTATTCCCAGTATCCTGAGGAGAGAAAGGGGGCGGTGAGCGTTGGCTAAGACGAAGGAAAAGCTTGCGTTAGACAAGAAGACGACTTGGAAAAAGGTCTTTCAATACGTAAAGAAGTACTGGTTCATGCTGGTTCTGTCATTTATTCTGGCAGCCGTTACCGTAGCCCTTACGCTGTACTTGCCCATCCTCACCGGTCAGGCCGTCGACGAGATGATCGGTCCCGGCCAAGTGGACATGGCAGTGATCACGGGATTATTGAAGAAGATTGGAATTGCCATTTTGATCACGGCGGCAGCGCAGTGGATCATGAATATCTGTAATAACTATGTTTGCTATCACGTGGTGCGGGACATCCGCCGGGATGCCTTCCAGAAGATCGAGATCCTGCCCCTGAGCTATCTTGACAGTCATGCGGCAGGCGACGTGGTAAGCCGCGTCGTTGCTGACGTTGACACCTTCGCGGATGGCCTGCTTATGGGATTTACGCAGCTCTTTACTGGCGTGCTGACCATCGGCGGAACGCTGGTTTTCATGCTGATCTACAGTGCTCCCATCGCACTTGTCGTGGTGTGCCTTACGCCGATTTCTTTCCTGGTTGCAAAGTTCATCGCGACGCACACCCATGACATGTTCCAGGAGCAGAGCAAGACGAGAGGTGAGCAGACGGCCCTGATCAATGAGATGGTGGAGAATCAGAAGGTGGTCCGCATGTTCTCACGGGAAGAAGAGGTAAAGGAGCGGTTTGGGGAGATCAATGACAGACTGCAAAAGTGCTCCCTGAAGGCGATCTTTTATTCCTCTCTGGTAAATCCCTGCACGAGATTTGTCAACAGTATCGTGTACGCGGGCGTGGCGATCTTTGGCGCGTTTCTGGCGATCGGGGGAGGCATCTCCGTCGGAAATCTCTATTGCTTCTTGAGATATGCAAACCAGTACACCAAGCCTTTTAACGAGATCTCGGGCGTGGTGACGGAGCTGCAGAACGCGTTTGTCTGCGCGTCGAGAGTATTCGCACTGATCGATGAAAAGCCTCAGGTGCCCGAGGATGCGGATGCCGTGGAACTTGGTACGGCAAAGGGCAACGTGGAGCTTCGGGACGTATACTTCTCCTACGTGCCTGAGAAGAAGCTGATCGAGAACTTTAACCTCAGCGTGAAGCCCGGCCAGAGAGTGGCGATCGTGGGTCCTACGGGCTGTGGCAAGACCACCGTCATCAATTTGCTGATGCGTTTCTATGACGTGAATTCCGGAAGCATTTCCGTGGAGGGAGTGGACGTGCGGCACCTCACCAGGGGAAGCCTTAGGACCAATTATGGCATGGTGCTTCAGGAGACCTGGCTACGCGGCGGAACGATCCTGGATAACATCCGCATGGGAAAGCCTGATGCGACGGAAGAGGAAGTGAAGGCAGCCGCAAAGGCCGCGCACGCACACAGCTTCATCAAGCGTCTCCCGAAGGGCTACCACACCGTGATCACAGAGGACGGCGGAAGTCTTTCCCAGGGCCAGAAGCAGCTCCTTTGCATCGCGCGCGTCATGCTGTGCCTGCCGCCCATGCTGATTTTGGATGAGGCGACGAGCTCCATCGATACCAGAACGGAGATCCGGATCCAGAAGGCTTTCGCAAAGATGATGGAGGGAAGAACGAGCTTTATCGTGGCCCACAGACTTTCCACCATCCGCGAGGCAGACGTGATTCTTGTCATGAAGGACGGCAACGTCATTGAGCAGGGAAATCACGAGACGCTACTTGCGCAGAACGGATTCTACACGAACCTGTACAACAGCCAGTTCGCAGGTTGACGGACGCCGGGCTTTCCGGTTTTATAAACAAAGGGGACGATTTCAAATCTCCCGCATATCATGGAATGAGAAACTTAAGTACCATGAATGCGGGAGGTTTTTTATGGCTTTGATCGTTTTGGATGCCGGGCACGGGGGAGAAAACCCGGGCGCCACTTATCAGGGAAGACAGGAGAAGGATGATGCGCTGCGGCTGGTGTTGGCAGTGGGAAAAATCCTGGAAAGAAACGGACAGGACGTCTATTATACGAGGACGTCGGACGTCTATGAATCGCCGGCGCAGAAGGCCGCGGAGGCAAACCAGGCGGGAGCGGACTACTTTGTCTCCATTCACCGGAATTCAAGTCCTTATCCCAATCAGTATACGGGAATAGAGAGCCTGGTATATAACAAGTACGGCTCGGCTGCGCGGATGGCGAAGAACATTAACGCGGAGCTGGAAAAGGTGGGCTTTGCCAATCAGGGCATCCAGGAGAGGCCGAATCTGGCGGTGCTTCGCCGCACCAGAATGCCGGCGGTGCTCGTTGAGGTCGGATTTATCAATACGGACGCGGACAATGCCCTCTTGGACAGCCGGTTTGATGAGGTCGCGGCCGCCATCGCAGCCGGAATCTTAGAGAGTCTTTGAACGTGCCAGTAGACACGTCCCCGTGACACGGTAAGCGAATGTAACGCGCAACTGCCAAAAGTTGACAAGAAAACGGGAAATCCATTATACTAAGAGAGATTTGTCAAAGTAATTGAGAATGGCGAATTTACGTTATGACAAGAAAGGCGGGAACGCTATGTATAAGATTATGATTGTGGAGGATGAACCAGGGATCCGGGAGGCAGTGGCGCAGCAATTAAAGAGCTGGGACATGGAAGTGAGGATCGTCACGGATTTTAAAAAGGTGACGGCGGAATTTGCGGAGTATGCGCCACATCTGGTGCTTTTGGACATTTCCCTTCCATTTATGAATGGATATCATTGGTGTAAGGAGATCCGCGCCACGTCAAAGGTCCCCATCATTTTTGTTTCCTCTGCCGCGGACAACATGAATATCGTCATGGCCATGACCATGGGGGCGGATGATTTCATTGCAAAGCCCTTTGACGGCAGTGTTCTGGTGGCGAAGGTGCAGGCGCTGCTCCGCAGAACCTATGATTTTGCAGAAAGCGTTGCAGTGATGGAGCATCGCGGCGCCCTTCTAAATACGGAGGACGGGAGTCTTAGCTTTTCGGGGGAAAAGATACCGCTGTCAAAAAATGAATTTAGGATTCTCATGGTGCTCATGAAGAATAAGGGAAAGATCGTGAGCCGCGAGAAGCTCATGGAGGCGCTCTGGCAGACGGATTCCTTTGTGGATGAGAACGCGCTGACGGTCAACGTGGGACGCCTCCGCAAGAAATTAGAGCAGGCCGGATTGGATAATTTCATTGAAACAAAGTTTGGACAGGGATATTTGATCCCACAGGAGTAGAGCATGAGCTTTGGAAGATTTCTTAAGGAACGCATGGGCGGCATAATCATATTTGCCGTCTGTGCAGTCATTTATTTCGTAACGTTTGCCCTGTATCATTTCCCATTACGGGCTGTTTTGTATCCTACGTATTTTTGTGCCCTGATCCTTCTGGGCACGCTTTTTTTTCGCTATCGCAGTCAGAGGAGAAAGCATGAGCAGTTAGAGCTCCTTAAGCAGCTTCCGGAGACGCTTCACGAGACGCTGGAGGAATGGCAGGAGCAGGACGATGAGGATTATCAGGAGATTCTTAGATTGTTGCAGGAGAAGCGGCTTGCGGAAAAGCAGGAGAGTCAAAATCGTTTTGCCGATGCCATGGAGTATTTTACGACTTGGGTGCATCAGATCAAGACGCCCATCGCTTCCATGCGCCTGCGCCTGGAGAGTGAGGACAGTGCTTTTGCCAGGGGGATATCAGAGGATCTTTTCCGCATAGAAAGCTACGTGGAGATGGTACTGACCTATCTTCGGCTGGATGGCGGATCCTCGGACTACGTGTTTAAGAAAACGGAGCTGGACGGCGTTGTCAAAGGGTGCCTTAGAAAATATGCCGGACAATTTATCGGGCGAGGCATCAAGCTTGTCTATGAACCGGTGGAAATCAGCGTGGTCTCGGATGAAAAGTGGTTGTCTTTTGTGATGGAACAACTCCTTTCTAATGCTCTCAAGTATACGCAACAGGGGAGCGTGACGATCGAAATGCGAGGATCGGATACCTTATGCATTCGTGACACCGGGATCGGAATCGCGGCGGAGGATCTTCCGCGAATTTTTGAAAAGGGTTACACAGGCTATAACGGACGCATGGACAAGCGTGCCAGTGGCTTGGGACTTTATCTTTGTAAGAGAATTTGCGAGAATCTGGGGATCCAGATCACGGCGGAGTCCGTCTTGGGAGAAGGAACCGGCTTTTATCTGAAATTTGATCTGGATAAGAAGATATTTGAATAAAAGGTAATTGTGACAAAAACGTTAGTTTTGAGGAGCAAAGCGTAAGAAAATACAATGGAGATGAGAGAGCCGTTTTGGTAAGCTAAGATCATGAACGAAAACAACAAAAAGATTCCGGAGCCTTGATCCGGACAAACAGGAGGCAAAAATGAGTTTACTGACGGCGGAGCATTTGAAAAAGGTTTATACCACGCGCTTTGGAGGAAATCAGGTGGAAGCCCTGCGCGACGTTAACTTCACGGTAGAAAAGGGTGAGTACGTGGCGATCATGGGTGAATCCGGATCCGGAAAGACGACGCTTCTTAACATTCTCGCATCCCTGGATCGCCCCACGGCCGGGAAGGTGATCCTTGACGGACTGGACACGGCCCAGATCAAAGAAAAGAATCTGGCAGAGTACAGAAGGGATCATCTGGGTTTTGTTTTCCAGGAGTTTAATCTTCTTGATACGTTTTCCCTGGAGGACAATATCTTTCTTCCCCTGGTGCTGGCGGGAAAGAAATATGAAGAGATGAGCGAAAAGCTGAAACCCATTGCGGCAAAGCTTGGAATCACCGAACTGCTCAAAAAGTATCCTTACGAAGTTTCCGGAGGACAAAAGCAGAGGGCGGCCGTGGCGAGAGCGCTGATCAATGATCCGAAGATCCTGCTCGCTGATGAACCGACGGGGGCGTTGGATTCCAAGGCGACGGACGAGCTGCTGGGACTCTTCAACGCCGTGAACGCGGGCGGGCAGACGATCTTGATGGTAACCCATTCCGTTAAGGCGGCCAGCCATGCAGGCAGAGTACTGTTCATCAAAGACGGCGAAGTATTCCATCAGCTGTATCGAGGAGAACTGTCACAGGAACAGTTCTACCAGAAGATTTCCGACACCTTGACGCTTTTGCAGGCGGGAGGTGAGCGCAGATGAAAGGATTTTTCTTCTTAAGGCTCGCCGTTGACGGGATGAAGAAGAACCGGCAGATCTACGTACCTTATCTTTTGACCTGCGTCGGCACGGTGGCCATGTTTTATATTTTGCAAAGTTTGAGCTATTCCCCCCTCCTTGAGAAGATGAAAGGCGGCGGAAGCACTCAGATCTGTCTGTCCCTCGGAAAATTTGTGATTGCGGTTTTTTCCGTCTTGTTTCTTTGGTATTCGAACTCCTTTCTGTCGAAGCGCAGGGGGAAGGAATTTGGTCTATATAACATTCTCGGCATGGGAAAGCGCGGGCTTCGCAAGATCATGCTGTGGGAATCCCTGATGGTGACGGCAATTGGCGTGATCGGAGGTCTGTTTTTCGGTTTTTTGTTTTCGAAGTTTGCAGAGTTAGGCCTTGCAAACGCATTAAAGATTACGTTGGAGGATTATTCTTTTGTCATCAAGGGTAACGCGTTCCTTTTTACGGTGGAGATCTATGCCTGCATTTTTGCGCTGCTTTATCTTCGGAACGTGATCAAGGTACAGCTTAGCAACCCATTGGATTTGTTTCACAGCGTAAGTCACGGGGAAAAACCGCCCAAGGCAAATTGGCTTCTGGCGCTTTTGGGACTTTTGCTTCTTGGGGCAGCGTACGCTACTGCAGTCAGCATTCAGGCACCACTGGCGGCGCTGTTTCTCTTTTTCATTGCCGTGATCGCAGTCATCATTGCAACCTATCTGCTTTTTATTGCGGGTTCCGTGGTATTATGCAGGCTGCTAAAGAACAATAAAAAATACTATTATCAAAAAAGACATTTTGTCTCTGTCTCGTCGATGATCTTCCGCATGAGGAGAAACGGAGCGGGACTGGCGTCCATCTGCATTCTGAGTACCATGGTGCTTGTGATGCTGTCCTCGACGGGAAGCCTGTATTTTGGCATGGATGACGCAATGGAGAAGCGTTTTTTCAGGGATTCGGAAGTAAGTCTGAATTTTTACGGTGAAACGAAGGCCCCATCGGAAGAGAAGAAGCAGCGCGTGTTGGACGTTTTTCACAAAGAATTTGACAAGCTGGGCGTAACGCCCGAGAATGAGATCAGTTATGCCTACGTCATGACGGAGGGCGTGATTAACGGAAGTGAAGTGGATCTCGGCGCGTCCTACAATGATGAAATGAGTGCCTTTTTTTCTGCCGATGCCTTTCGGAGTTTTTATTTCCTTGACGTGAAAGAATATAACAAGATCGTGGGCACGGATTTATCAGTCGCTCCGGGAGAAGCGTGGCTGTATGCGAATGACTGCCAATTTTCCGGATCCTCTCTTTGCATTTCCGGAATAACCTGGCGGATCGGAGGTTTTTTGGAGAAGTCCTTCCCTCTGGGAGAGGATGAATTTAGCATTTTCCCGTCCCTTACGATCGTTGTTTCCGACCTGAACGAATTGGAAGACTTATGGAGAGTGGTTATGGCAGAGGATTATTGGATGTCACTCAGATGGTATTATGGTTATGACCTGGATGCCTCTGACGAATTGGCCTCCAAGACGCACATGGCGCTTCGAAACAGTATTGGAAGGGATGATTTAATGGCTTTCCTTAGGGACGAAGACGGAGGTTATTCCTATTTCTCCTCCTGTAAGTCAGATGAGATGAAAGGGTTTGTTGACTTATACGGCGGATTGTTTTTCCTTGGAATCCTGCTAAGCATTGCATTCCTCTTTGCGGCAGTCTTAATCATCTATTACAAGCAAATTGCTGAAGGCTTTGAGGATCAGGGCAGGTTTGAGATCATGCAGAAGGTCGGCATGACAACAAAGGACATTAAAAGTAGCATCAATTCACAGGTGCTCACCGTGTTTTTTGCGCCGCTTTTGATGGCCGGATTACACTTGGCCTTTGCTTATCCCATGATCTGGAAGGTACTAAAGCTATTTGGCCTCATTAATCTGGGACACGTGATCTTTGTCACGCTGATCATTTTCCTTGCCTTTACGGTTTTCTACGTGGCAGTTTACAAGTGGACGGCGGGAACGTATTACCGAATCGTAAACGGAAACAGAAAAGCAAAATAACGTAAGATTGCAAAAAGAAATCCATAGTTTGCAAAAAAACTTTTGCATGGGCCGAGGAGCTTCCCGGCAGACGTGCAAAAGTTTTTTTATGGCAATTTTTGAGCAGAATTTGGCATGTTTTTGGGAGTAAAACAGTTGACCTTTTTGCCATGGCATATTAAGATAGGATATAAGGGAAATTAGGCGCATTATGCAAATTTGGAGGAACAAAAAATGCAAAAGCAGACGTATCGCAACGTGTTTGCGGAGATTGGTAAGACGGAAAAAGAGATTCAGGAAAGACTGCAGCAGATCAAGGAAGAATTCTTCTATGGACCGGACAAGGTGTATTTCACCGCCGGGGACGACATGGGTTATCTCGAGGATACCGGAAACCACGATGCGCGTACGGAAGGCATGTCCTATGGCATGATGTTCTGCGTCCAGATGGACATGAAGGAGGAGTTTGACCGCATTTGGAAGTGGGCAAAGACCTACATGTACATGGACGAAGGCTTTAACGAGGGTTATTTTGCATGGTCCTGCGCCGTGGACGGAAAGAAGAATGCATACGGACCGGCACCAGACGGTGAAGAATACTTTGCGATGGCACTGTTCTTTGCTTCCCACAGATGGGGAGACGGCGAGGGGATCTTTGATTATTCCCATGAGGCGAAGGAGATCCTGAAGGCCGTTCTTCACAAGGGGGAGAACGGGAGAGAGGGATTCCCGATGTGGAATCGCGAAAACAAGCAGATCTTATTTGTTCCTGGCATTGATTACACGGATCCTTCCTATCACCTGCCGCATTTTTATGATCTGTTTGCGCAGTGGGCCTATGAGGAGGACCGGGAGTTTTGGAAGGAGGCGGCAAAGGTCAGCAGGGAATATCTTGCGAAGGCATGTCACCCCGTATCCGGCATGAATGCGGAGTATGCGGAGTTCGACGGCAGTCCCATGTCCCGACCCTTACGTTGGTCGAAGGACCGTCATGACTGGTTTTACAGTGATGCTTACAGGACGGTGGCAAACATCGGACTGGATTATGAGTGGAATGGCATTGACGTTGGTCAGCGCGTGGCTGCGGAGAGACTGCAGTATACGCTGGGCGTCGTGAACAGGGAGAATCCCTTCGTTGTCTATGAGGTGGACGGAACGCGCATTGACCAGAAGGCGCTGCATCCCGTTGGCATGATGGTGACGACGGCGCAGGGCGCGCTGGCAGTGGAAGGACCGCTGTCCCTGACAAGCCCGGATCAGACGAAGGCGCTGGCCGCCCAATGGGTTTCGAAATTTTGGAATGAACCGCTCCGCAAGGGCGACAGAAGATATTATGACAATTGTCTGTATTTGTTCGCGTTCCTGGCACTCAGCGGAAATTATAGAATTTACTAGGAGGGATAAGGAAATGGCAGGACCGAAGGCACCAAAGGATCCCACCGCGAAGGGGAGCAGCTTTTATATTTGCAGACAGAAGGAAGTGGCTGGAAATCCCACGCCGGACGGCAAGGGAGTACAGTTTATCTATTTGGACGGGACCAGACTCACCACGTTCGCGAGAATGGTCGGAAACATTACCGATGAAGAGATGATCAAGAACCTGACGACCGCTGAAGGGTTCCTTAACATGGTGGCCGGCATCGGAGTTACCGTGGAGGCGGATGAACAGGACCAGGTGATCGATTTCGCATTCCAGATGTATGGGAAGAAGGATCCGTACGGTTCAGGCGACACCATTCGCGTGCATTGCAAGCCGGACGGCATGGAGCAGATCATCTGGCTGGATGACTATCAGTGGTGCGACGACAACGCCGTGGTTGGTCAGATGCGCTTTGAATTTGAAAAGGCGGAGAGACTTGCCACCGTTGACGTGAAGCTCTACCTGAGAGAAGGGTTCACGGCACCGGAGCAGGAAGAGCGCACGGTGATCGACGTAAATGGAGAGGCATATCAGGCAATTCTGAAGCGCTCTCTCATGAACATGGGAAATTATGCGAGGGTAAAGCGCGTGATCGACAGGGCAAAGCGCGGCGAGGAAGTGACGATCGCCTTCATTGGCGGTTCCATCACCCAGGGCGCGGGCGCCATTCCCATCCACAAGAAATCCTACGCATATCAGACTTGGGAACGCTTTAAGGCGAATTTTGGCGAGAACGTGAAGCTGATCAAGGCTGGCGTCGGCGGCACGCCTTCCGAGTTTGGCATGATCCGTTTTGAGAGGGACGTGCTCCGCGGAGGCAAGGTGAAGCCGGACCTGATCGTAATCGAATTCTCCGTAAATGACGAGGGAGACGAGACCAAGGGCCTTTGCTATGAAAGCCTGGTGCGCAAGTGTCTGGCGCTTTCCGACGAGACCGCGGTGATTCTGATCCACGCCGTATTTGCGGATGACTGGAATTTGGAGGAGCGCCTTGGCCCCGTTGGCGTAAGATACGAGGTTCCCATGGTGAGCGTCCGTCAGGGCGTGGTTCCCCAGTTTTACTTAAAGCCTGACACGGGAAGAGTGCTGACCAAAAGCCAGTTCTTCTATGACGTTTTCCATCCCACCAACATGGGGCATACCATTATGGCGGACTGTCTGATCCATTTGATGCAGCAGATCGACAAGGCGCCGGCAATGGAGGACGGGGACTGGAGAAGCAAGGAACCCGTGTTTGGCACGACGTTTGAGAACGTGGAGCTCGTTGACAAGGCATGGAAGTCAGAGCTTCTCAAGGATTTAAAGCCTGGCAGCTTTAACGCGCAGGATGAGGATCTCCACAAGGTGGAGATGGATGACGAGATCACCCCCGTGCCGGAGTTCCCGGACAACTGGCAGCATCTGGAGGGAAGCGAACCCTTTAGCGTGAAGATTAAATGTAAGGCGCTTTTGATCGTCAGCAAGGATTCCGCTTCGCCGGAAGCAGGTAAGGCCATTGTTTCCGTGGATGGCAAGGAAGTATTGACATTGGATCCAAGAGCCGTTGGCTGGACGCACTGCACGCCGCAGATCATTTGCAGGGACGACGTATCAAAGGAGAGAGTCGTGGAAGTGCGGATGATCCCGGGTGACGAGGGAAAGAAACTGACGATTCTGGGCTTTGGCGTAGTAAGATAATGACAATTGATTAGAGACGGAAGAACAGGAAGGTTGAACGGAATGAGTCGCAAGTGTATTATTGCCGAGGAGGATCAATTAACAAGTTTTGTATTGGAGACTACTTCTTTCCCGGGCGTACAGCGCATAGCGGAAAAGGTTGCCAAGGACGTGAAGGCGGTTTGCGGCGCGCTGCCGAGAATCGCAGTTCAGGACGTGCTGCCCAAGGAGCAGATCTCCGCGGAAGGCGGAATGAAAGCCCTCGAGGACTTTTTCGATAAGGGCGTGGTTTTTGTGGCTACGCTTGGAAACAGCGAAACCCTGGAGTATCTGGTTGACTTTGGCGTATATGATGCAACGCTGATCAAGGGAAAGAGAGAAGTTTACAGCATTTCCATCATCGGGAATTCCCTGATGATCGTGGGAAGCGATAAGCTTGGAACCATCTATGGACTTTTTGCGCTGTCAGAGTATATCGGGGTTTCGCCCATGGTGAAATTCGGCGATGCAGTGCCGCAGCCCCAAAAGTCCTTGGTGGCAAAGGAGGACATTGAGACGGTGTCCAAGGAGCCCAGCGTGAAATACCGCGGCTTCTTCATCAATGACGAGTGGCCTTGCTTTGGAACTTGGGCGATGAACCACTTTGGAGGCGTCAATGCTAAGCTGTACGATCAGGTATTTGAGTTCCTGCTTCGCATGAAGGGCAATTATCTCTGGCCTGCCATGTGGGCATCCAGCTTCCCTCTGGATGGTCCCGGAAGCCAGAATGAAGAGCTGGCGGACATGTATGGCATTACCGTTGCGTATTCCCATCATGAGCCGTGCCTTCGCGCAAGTGAGGAGTGGGACAAGGTGAAGGGACCGGATTCCCGTTACGGAAATGAGTGGAACTTCCATACCAATCAGGGCGGACTTCTCAATTATTGGATGGATTCCCTGAAGAGAAGCGGAAAATACAATCACATGGTGACCATCGGCATGCGCGGGGAGCGCGACAGCTCCATGCTTGGGCCGGATTCCACCATGAAGGATAACATTGACCTGCTGAAGAGCGTGATCAAGGCCCAGAGGGGACTGATCATGCACTACGTGAATTTCGATCTGAACAAGGTGCCGCAGCTTCTCGCCCTGTACAAGGAAGTGGAAGCATACTTCTATGGCGATGCGGAGACCGAGGGCCTGAAGGATTGGGAAGAGCTGGAGAATGTCATCTTCATGCTCTGTGAGGATAATTACGGTCACATGAGAACCCTGCCGACTGCGGACATCCGCAATCACAAGGGCGGATTCGGCATGTATTATCACCTGGATTATCACGGCGGTCCCGTTTCCTACGAGTGGATGCCTTCGACGCCGCTGTCCCTGATCTGGGAGCAGATGACGGAAGCTTATGAGTATGGCATCAAAGACGTTTGGATCGTGAACGTGGGCGACGTCAAGGGAAATGAAGTGGCACTGAATTACTTCCTTGACCTGGCATATGATTTTGAAAAGTGGGGCAGCAGTGCCGTCAACAGTTGGAGACGGTACCTGTCGCAGTGGGCCGGCAAGGTGTTCACCGGTGCCACGAAGGAGCAGCAGCAGGCGCTGGCTGACATCTATGAGGGCTTTGTGAAGCTGAACTTTATGAGAAGGCCCGAGGCATTGCATGCGGGAACCTATCATCCCTGCAACTACGATGAGACGGCGCGGATGCTGAAGACCATCGCAAAGCTGGAGGAATTAAACGAGAAGACCTTTGAAGCCTTAGACAGGGTTTCCAGGCTTCCGGCATACAGCATGATCTATTATCCGGCCCGCAGCAGCATGAACCTGCTGAAGATGCAGCTTTACGCCGGAAAGAACCAGTATTACGCGGCGCAGGGCCGTAAGGTGGCAAACGTTTACGGTGACCTGGTGAAACAGTGCATCGAGGAAGACAAGAATCTTGCGAATGAGTTTAAGGAATTCCGTAACGGCAAATGGGCCGGCATGGAGTTGGAAAAGCACGTCGGCTTCACTAAGTGGAATGACGACGGATGGAAGTATCCCGTGAGAAGCGTCGTGGAGCCCGTGACGGCGCCGAGACTTAGCGTTTCGCGTTCGGACGATCCGAGACTTGCAACGAAGAATTACGGTGCGCCGCAGTGCATCTTCGTGCATGATTTTCTTGATCTGACCAAGAATCACGTGACGCTGGAAATCAGCAATGACGGTATTGGAAGCCTGCCGTTTGCGGTAAAGGCAGCCGAAGGGGAGATTCCTTCCTGGCTGATCCTGTCCCAGACGGAGGGCGAGACGGAGAACCTTACGGAACTGGTATTGTCTTGTGACCGCGTACAGTTGGAGAAAGCCATTCTTGCCAGCCGTCTTGAGGACGGAACGCTGGAGAATGACGGCGTTCAGAGTGCCATGCTTCTGATCACCGCAGGTGATGCCGTGGTGGCAGTGAGCGTCAAGGCAGCGAACGCGGACGTGAGTGGTTTGGAGGCGGGGACGTTCCTGCCGGATCCGGAAGACGGCGTGATCGTCATGGAAGCAAACCACTATGCCGAGAAGAAGGACGTGGGCGGAGTTGGATTTGTGCATCTTGAGGGACATGGCAGAAGCGGCAACGGCATGAAGGTGCTGCCTTCCACGGAAGAGTTCCAGCCGAAGGGTGAGAAGCCTGAACTGATCTATCGGTTCATGATTCCTGAGGAAGGAAAGTATCGCGTGGAGCTTTGGACTTCTCCCGTCAATTCCGTAGTGAATAATCGTGCGCTTCGCGTACATTTGGAGAACGGAACGCAGTCGAAGAACCTGAACGTTCTGAATCCGAGCTATCGCGGCGGTGATTACAATGATCCCAAGTGGTCTGCGGCGGTCATGAACCAGATCCACGTGGTTGGCACGGACATGAATTTCGAGCAGGGAACGCAGTTCCTGAGCATCGGTGCTTTGGAAGCGGGCGTAGTGCTCGAGAGAGTGCTGATCTACCCCTCCGGTAAGAAATTAAAGCCCTCTTACCTTGGACCGGAAGAGAGCTATTGTAAGAATTAAAAAAGTGGGTCAGGAAATCCTGACCCGCTTTCTTTATGCGTTTTATTCAGTTTCGGCTGCGTCGGATGCCTTGTCGCCGGCTTCGGAATCCGCCGCGGGTTCCGGGAGCGTAAGCAGAACCTTCTCGATGCGGTTCTGGTCAACGCCCTGTACCTTTAGGAGCGTGCCGTCCGGCAGGGTTACGGATTCACCGTCCTCGGGAAGGTGATCCAAATGCTCGATCAAAATGCCGCCGATGGAGTCATATTCCTCGCTGGCGAGATGGCATTCCAGGGCGTCGTTGACGTCGTCGAGGTTCATGCTGGCTTCGATCAAATAGGTCTTGTCATCGATCTTTTTGATCTTTTCCATTTCGTCTGCGTCGTATTCGTCACGGATCTCTCCGACGATCTCTTCCAGCAGATCTTCCAGGGTGATCATGCCGACGGTAACGCCGTATTCATTGACCACGAAGGTAACGCTGGTCGTCTTTTCCCTGATCTCATACAGGAGATCGGAGATCTTTTTGTACTCGTAAGTAAAATGTGCTTCCCTGAGGATGTTGCGGATCTGGAACTTTTCGGGATCATCCGTCAGGATAAAATCCTTGATGTTGATGAGGCCGATGATGTTGTCCTTATCCTCCTCATATACGGGAAGGCGTGTGTACATGTGCTTCCGGAAGACGGAGAGCACTTCGTGATAATCATCATTTACGTTGACGGTGACCATGTTGACCCTGGGGATCATGATGTCCTTTGCCAATGCGTCAGAGAATTCGAAAACGTTGTAGATGATCTCGCGTTCCTCTGATTCGATCACGCCGTCCTCGTGGCTTACGTCCACGTAGGTCTTTAATTCGTTTTCCGTCATGGTACTGGTTTTCTCATTGGGATCCACGTGAAGCAGGAAGAGGATCAGCCATGCGACCTTATCCACCAGGAAGATGACGGGAGTCAGGATCTGCATGAGCGCATAAATCACTCCGCCGTAGGCAAGTGCCAGCTTGTCGGCATAATGCATTGCCCAAGTTTTGGGGATCACTTCGCCAAAGAGAAGCACCAGAAAAGTCAAAACTCCGGTCGCTATGCCGACGGCCAGGTTCACCCTTAGGGCGAGAGTCGTGGCGAGGGCGGAAGCGGAAAGGTTGACCACGTTGTTGCCGATCAGGATCGCGCTGAGCATTTTGCTGTTGTGATCCAGGATCTTGTTAACGCGGGCGGCCCGCTTGTTGCCTTCTTCCTCCAAGGATCTGAGCTTCACCTTGTTTGCGGTGGTGAGCGCCGTCTCCGCCGAGGAAAAGAAACCGGATAAAATGATCAGTATGACTAAGATGATCAGTTCCGTGACAAATAATTGTATGTCATCTGGGGGAACCAAGAAAAACCACACTCCTTTGTAATCAATAATATTTAGAATGTATCTTACAATAAATATGCCCAAGTTGTCAAGTTTTCCGCGTGTTTCGCATAGAATGGGCAGTAAGGATACGCCATGAAGGCGGTAACTTGGGAAAGGGGAATGGGGAAATGGAGAAGGCGAAGGAAAAGCAAAAGGAATCGGCGGGAGGAATGATGGCATGGTTATTAAGTCTGCTGGCAGGTTACGTGCTGACGGGGATCCTTTTGTGCGCACTGGCATTTTTGCTGTACCGTTTTTCGCTGAACGCGGAAATGGTGGGCATCGGCATTGACGTGATCTATTTTTTGGCAACCTTTTTGGCGGGTTTCCTGGCCGGAAGAAAGGGAAAAAACAGAAGATTCTTAAGGGGACTTGTGATTGGATGTGTATACTTTTTGGTCCTTGCGGTCCTTTCCATGGCAACGGGACTTGGCAACGGCACCACGGGCTTTTGGACGGCACTCCTTTTGTGCGCGGCAGGTGGCATGGCAGGCGGAATGACATCGGGCCTGATCGCGGGAAAATGAAGGCTTTGATTGACGTCGCATAGGGAATATGATACTATTTTAACGGCATTATTAGGCATTGCACGGATGAACGGAGGAGAAGGAATGGATACGTATAATCCCGCCCGGATGCTGGAGTTTGTGGAACGCGGGGACGAGCGAGGAAATCTTGTCGTTGTGGAAGGAATGCAGGACGTTCCTTTTGAAATTAAAAGAGTTTTTTACATTTACGGATCTGACCGGGACGTCATCCGCGGCCGGCACGCAAACAGAGAGAGTGAGTTTGTGCTGGTCAACGTTGCGGGAACCAGCAAGATCAAGGTGATGGACGGAAAAGGGCATGAGAAGGTTTATACCTTGGAACGCCCAAGGACGGGAATCTATCTTCCGAAGATGGTCTGGAAGGAAATGTATGATTTCAGTGAGGATTCCGTGCTTTTGTGTCTTGCAAGCACGCATTATGACGGCGAGGAGTACATTCGCGACTATGACGAGTTTTTGAAGATCGTCAATGGTGAGGCGCGGTAGATGCGAAGCGTGGATAGGGGAAAGATGGAAAGGATCATGCCAAATCGCCTCGACAGAGGCTTTTTTCAATATCAGGCGGAGTTTGAGGCAAAGGCGCTTGAGGTTTTGCGTTCCGGATGGTACGTGCTGGGGAACGAGGTCAAGGGCTTTGAGGAAGAGTTCGCAAGTTACGTTGGCGCAAAGCACTGCGTTGGGCTGGCCAGCGGACTGGACGCCCTGTGGATCGCCTTTCGCGTCATGGGCATCGGCGCCGGGGACGAGGTGATCGTTCAGGGGAATACCTATATCGCAAGCGTCATGGGGATCACCATCAATGGCGCGACGCCAGTCTTTGTGGAGCCGGATGAGTTCTTTAACGTGGACGTCACCCGGATCGAGGAGAAGATCACGGAGCGGACGAAGGCCATTTTGGTGGTTCACCTTTATGGACAGGCGTCCCAGATGGACGCCATCCTTGCGCTGTGCAAGAAGCATGACTTAAGGCTTGTGGAGGATTGCGCGCAGGCGCACGGGGCGAAGTATCACGGGAAGCAGATCGGAACCTTTGGGGACGTGGGATGCTTTTCCTTTTATCCTTCAAAGAATCTGGGTGCCTTCGGTGACGCGGGCGCCATTGTCACGAATGACGACAAGATCGCCGAGGATTTCCGGATTTTCCGTAACTACGGATCGGAAAAGCGGTATTACAACAAGGTTGTCGGGGCGAATTCCAGACTGGATGAGCTGCAAGCGGGTCTTCTTCGCGTGAGGCTGAAACACTTGGACGAGCTGGCGAAGGAGAAGCAAGCGATCTGTGAGAGATACCTGACGGAGCTTAGGAATGACAAGATCGAGCTTCCAAGGATCCGTGAGGGCGCAACGCATATCTGGCATCAGTTTGTCATCCGCTCGGAGCAAAGGGACGAGCTGCAGCGCTATTTGGACGAAAGGGGAATCGGCACGATCATTCATTATCCAATTCCGCCGCACCTGTCGGAAGCCTATCAGTATCTGGGCTGGAAGGAGGGAGACCTCCCCATTACGGAAACATACGCGAAGACGGTTCTCTCCATTCCGCTGTACAACGGCATGACAAAGGAAGAACAGGATTACGTGATCGGGACGATCAACGCATTTTGATAAAGACCTAAGAAAGGGCCGTCAGGGGACGGCGTGGAACGATGAATATCATTGAAAACTTGACTAGATGGATGCTGGGACTGTTGCCGGTGAAGCTTCCGAAGAAGACGGTGGATTCCCTGGTGCAGTTTGTGAAATTCTGCGTGATCGGTGTCAGCAACACGCTGATCAGCTACGCATTGAACATGCTGACGCTTCTGCTGTTGAAACCGCTTGAACTCTCCTGGGATTATTACGTTGGTAATCTCGTCGGCTTTGTCCTGAGCGTGCTCTGGTCGTTTTACTGGAACAACCGTCTGGTGTTTACGTTGGAAGAAGGACAAAAGCGCAACGTCGGCAAGGCACTGCTCAAGACGTATCTCGCCTATTCCGTGTCCGGCATTTTTATTACCAACATTGGGTCCTATGTTTGGATAGAGATCCTCGGGATCTCGAAAGTGGTGGCACCCATTTTGAACCTGATCATCAGCGTGCCCATCAACTACGTGATCAACAAATTCTGGGCATTCCGTCCCGAGGAAGGGATCGCTCCCGGCAAGGATGAGAAAGAAGAGAAGTAAACGAGGGTGAGTTGACAGGAAAGAAAAGACGTGCTACAATAGCAAAGATTACTAATAGAGTAAGCGAAATAGGTTTTTTTAAGGAGGTTTCTTATATGAAGCACGTTAAGACTTTAACTACCAGAGATCTGAAGGAATCCATGAAGAAGGGCGGATGCGGCGAGTGCCAGACTTCTTGCCAGTCTGCATGCAAGACTTCCTGTACCGTAGGTAATCAGAGCTGCGAGAAGTTGAAGTAAGCGATTTGAGTTTTCGAACTGAAAAAACCATCATAAGCAGCGATCCCTGGTCGCTGCTTATCTTTTGAGTTTTAGGATTTTGAGAGGATTTTTTTGTGGTACGTCAATATAAGAGTAATGGTTTGAATATTGTGCTGGACGTAAACAGCGGTTCCGTGCACGTGGTGGATGACATCGTTTATGACATGATTCCCTTGGTGGAACCCTTGGTCAAGGAAGGGATCAAAGATCCCGATACCGTAAAGGCTGCTGTGGTTCATCTGGCTGGCATTCCCTATCCGGAAGAGGAGATCGGGGAGGCCGTGGAGGAGGTCCTTGAGCTTGAAAAGAGCGGGCAGCTCTTTGCTAAGGACATCTATGAAAATTACGTCTTTGATTTCAAAAAGAGGCCTACCGTGGTGAAGGCGCTGTGCCTGCACATTGCCCATGACTGTAACCTGGCTTGCAAGTATTGCTTTGCCGAGGAAGGGGAATATCACGGCAGAAGGGCGCTGATGAGCTTTGAAGTCGGCAAGAAGGCACTGGATTTCCTGGTGGCCAATTCCGGCAACAGAGTCAATCTGGAAGTGGATTTCTTTGGCGGAGAGCCTTTGATGAACTGGCAGGTGGTCAAGGATCTCGTGAATTACGGCCGGAGCATTGAAGCGGCGAACAACAAGAAATTCCGCTTTACGCTGACCACGAACGGCGTTCTGTTAAATGACGAGATTTTGGAATTTGCCAATAAGGAAATGGCCAACGTGGTCCTGAGCATCGACGGGCGGAAGGAGATTCACGACAAGATGCGGCCTTTCCGCGGCGGGCAGGGAAGTTATGACCTGATCGTGCCGAAATTCCAGAAGGTGGCGGAGAGCAGAAACCAGACGAATTATTACGTTCGCGGAACGTTTACGCATCATAACCTGGATTTTTCGAAAGACGTCATTCATCTGGCAGATCTCGGCTTCCAGCAGATCTCCGTGGAACCAGTGGTTGCGCAGCCTACGGATGATTACGCGATCACGGAGGAGGATCTTCCGAAGCTTAAGGAAGAATATGACAAACTTGCGGCAGAGATGATCAAGAGAAGAAGAGAGGGAAGACCCTTTAATTTCTTCCACTTTATGATCGATCTCGAGGGCGGCCCCTGCGTGGCAAAAAGGCTGTCGGGCTGCGGTTCCGGAACGGAATATCTTGCCGTAACGCCTTGGGGAGACTTTTATCCCTGCCATCAGTTCGTTGGAAACGAGGACTTCCTGATGGGCAACGTGGACGACGGTATCGTCCGGGAAGACATCCGTGATCAGTTTAAGTGCTGTAACGTATATGCGAAGGAAAAGTGTAAGAAATGCTTTGCCAAGTTTTACTGCAGCGGCGGCTGCGCGGCAAACTCTTATAATTTCCACGGAAACATCAATGATGCATATGACGTTGGCTGTGAGCTTGAGAGAAAACGCGTGGAATGTGCCATTGCACTCAAGGCCGTGCAGATGATGGAAGAGGATGAAGAGAATTAAAGAATCACGGAAACTTACCGAAATAATAAGCGTGAGTCTTACGCATAAAATTATAAGGCAGAACGGAATAGAAAAGAACGGAGAGAAAAGAAATGAAGGACATGAAAAAAAGTCAGGCATGGATTGTTTTACTTTGTTTGCTGCTTGTTCTGGCGGGAATTACCTATGTTGACCTGTTTGGCGTTGATGCCAACGGCAGCGGCAGCGCGGCTGAGATCAAAAAAGGTCTGGACCTCGCAGGCGGCGTCAGCATCACCTATCAGGTTGTTGGTGATGAAAGCCCTGACAGCACGGACTTAAAGGATACCATCTACAAGCTGCAGCAGCGCGTGGTTGGTTACAGCACTGAGGCGATCGTATACCAGGAGGGTAGCAACCGGATCAGCATCGAGATCCCTGGCGTGCAGGATGCCAACAAGATCCTGACTGAGCTGGGGCGTCCCGGATCCCTTTATTTCATTCGCGCAAAAGATGACGAGGGAAACCAGAACTATCATCTGGCTGGCTATGATGCCGACAGTGAACCCGTATATGAGTTGGATAAGGACATTGACACGCTTCTTGCGGATGGTTCCATCACCCTTTCCGGTACGGACGTGTCCGAAGCGAAGGCAGGTTATCAGCAGGATAACATGCAGAATAATGAAGTTGTCGTAAGTCTCGTAATGACGGACGCAGGCACGCAGAAGTTTGCAGACCTGACCCAGGAAGCTTACAATAACGGAAACGCATCCATCGCAATTTATTATGACGGCAAGATCATCAGCGCGCCCAACGTTCAGGCAGTGATCACCAATGGACATGCAGTGATCACCGGACAGAAGAGCTTTGACGAGGCAGAGAAGCTTGCATCCACAATCCGAATCGGCGGACTGAAGCTGGAACTGGAAGAGATCCATTCCAAGGTTGTCGGCGCACAGCTTGGCACGGAAGCCATTGAGACAAGCCTTAAGGCCGGCGCCATCGGACTTATCATCGTGGCAGTATTCATGATCGTTGTATACTTTGTCTCCGGTTTTGCATCTGCCATCGCACTTTGCATTTACGTAGCGCTCGTGGTTCTTTTGATCCGCGGCTTTGACATGACCTTAACCCTTTCCGGCGTGGCCGGCATCATCCTGTCCATTGGTATGGCGGTGGATGCGAACGTAATCATCTTCGCACGTATCCGTGAGGAGCTGGCAACTGGAAAGACCACGAAGAGCTCCATCAAGATCGGATTTGACAAAGCGCTTTCCGCAATCGTTGACGGTAACGTAACGACCCTGATCGCAGCAGCGGTTTTGATGTTCCTTGCACCTGGTTCCATCAAGGGCTTTGCACAGGCTTTGGCACTTGGTATCGTGGTTTCCATGTTTACCGCCCTTGTGATCACCAGACTTTTGATGAACGCATTGTATGCCATCGGCATCCGTGATGCTAAGTGGTACGGCATTGGCAAGGACAGAAAGAGCATCAATTTCCTTGGCAAGAAGGGCATTTTCTTTGGCGTTTCCATTGCAGTGATCCTTGCAGGATTTGTCGTAATGGGCATCAATGCTTACAATGGCAAGGATGCATTGAATTACAGCCTTGAGTTTAAGGGCGGTACCGCAACGACGGTAACCTTTAACGAGAAAATGACCTTGGAAGAAGCAGACCAGAAGGTATCTCCCGTGATCACCGAGGTGACCGGAAGCGCCGTTCAGGTACAGACCGTGCAGGATTCCAACGAAGTTATCTTTAAGACCAACACCCTGAGCCTTGATCAGAGAGCAGCGTTAGAGGACAGACTGGTAAATGATTTTAACCTTGACAGAAGCCTGATCACGACGGAGACCATCAGCTCCACCATCAGTAATGAGATGAAGAGAGACACCATCATTGCAGTGGTTGTTGCAATCGTTTGCATGCTGATCTACATTAGGATCCGTTTCAGCGACATCCGTTTTGGCGTCAGCAGCATTGCCGCTCTGATGCATGATGTGCTGGTAGTGCTTGCCTTCTATGCGGCAGCAAGGGTTTCCGTGGGTAACACCTTTATCGCCTGCATGCTGACCATCGTCGGTTACTCCATCAACGCCTCCATCGTTATCTTCGACCGCGTTCGTGAGAACATGAACGAAAAGGGCAAGAACGAGACCGTTGAGGACGTGGTTAATAAGAGTATCACCCAGACCTTGAGCAGAAGTATTTTCACCTCCCTGACGACCTTTGTCATGGTAGCTTGCCTGTACGTCCTGGGCGTAACCAGCATTCGTGATTTCGCGTTGCCTCTGATGGTAGGTATCGTATGTGGTGCTTACTCATCCGTATGTATTGTTGGCGGACTTTGGTTTGTTCTTCGCAAGAAATTCCCTGGCAAGGCAAAATAAGATTACGCATTCAAAAGGCTGCCTTTGTTAGGCAGCCTTTTATCATCCTTGTAAACTGGAGAGCGTGCGAATGGAAAAGTGGTTTGTTTATGCAAAGAAAGCGGATTTCAAGGCATGGGGAGAGCGGCTTGGCGTCGCTCCCGTCGTGGCGCGCATCATTCGCAACAGAGACGTAATGAGCGAGGATGAGGCAGCCAGATTCCTAAACGGGACGCTGGAGGACTGTCATTCCCCGTGGTTATTGAAGGACATGGAACTGGCAGTGGACGGCGTGCTCTCCGCAGTGACAAACGGGAAACGGATCCGCGTCATCGGAGATTATGACGTGGACGGCATTTGCTCCGCGTATATCCTCACCAAGGGCATTTCGCTTCTGGGAGGTTGCGTGGACACGGCCATTCCGCACCGCATCCACGACGGATATGGCTTGAACGATAATTTGATCAGGGAGGCAAAGCAGGACGGGATCGAAGTGATCGTCACCTGCGATAACGGCATTGCGGCGGCTTCCCAGGTGGAGCTTGCAAAGAGCTTGGGGCTGGACGTGATCGTGACGGATCATCACGAAGTACCCTTTGAAATAACGGATGGCGTAAGGAAAGAGATTTTGCCCAAGGCGCTGGCGGTGGTAGATCCGAAAAGGGAAGAGGATTCCTATCCCTTTCCGGGCATCTGCGGGGGCGTCCTTGCGTATAAGCTCATGCAGGCAGTGGCGGAGCGTTTGGCGAAGGATGCAGTGGCAACGGGGCAATTCCATGCAGAGAGCTTTCTTCCGGCCATGGATGAATTCCTGGAATTTGCGGCGTTTGCCACCGTCTGCGACGTGATGGAATTAAAGGATGAAAACAGGATCCTGGTAAAGGAAGGACTTCGCAGGCTCCGGAATTCAAAGAATCAGGGGCTCCGTGCCCTGACGGAGGCGAACGGGATTGACAGACGGAGTCTTTTGGCTTATCATCTTGGATTCGTGCTGGGACCTTGCTTAAATGCAACGGGAAGGCTCGACACGGCTACGCGCGCGCTGGAGCTTTTGAATGCAAGGGATGGCGTGGCGGCTGCGAAGGTAGCCAGGGACTTAAAGGAATTAAATGACAGCAGAAAGAACCTGACGCTTCAGGGGATCGATCTTGCGATCAAAACCATTCGAGAGGAAGGGCTTTCCGGGGATAAGGTGCTTGTGGTCTATCTGCCGGAAGTGCATGAGAGCCTTGCGGGAATCATTGCTGGCAGGATCCGGGAGCAGTTTGGAAGGCCTGCGTTTCTTCTGACCAAGGGTGAGGAGGGCGTTAAGGGCTCCGGGCGCTCCATGGAAAAGTATGACATGTATGCGGCGCTGACGGAGGTGGGAGACCTGCTTACGAAATTTGGCGGGCACAAAATGGCGGCAGGGTTGTCGCTGGAAGAGGAGAACGTCGGTGAACTCCGAAGGCGCCTCAATGAGAATTGCCAGTTGACGGAGGAGGATTTTGTTCCCGTTCTCCACGTTGACGCGGAGATGCCAATGGAATACGCTGATCTGGCGCTTGCACGCCAGCTGGAAGCATTGGAGCCCTTTGGCGTTGGAAATCCGAAGCCGCTGTTTGTACAGCGTGACGTCACGTTCCTTTCCGGCAGCCGCATGGGAAAAGAAGGAAAATATGGGAGATTTCAGGTGCGCGTGTCCTCCGGGGCGAGATTTACCGTCATCTTTTTTGGTGACGTTGACGCGTTCCGTAATTTCCTGGATAATAAATTTGGGATGGGCAGTGCGGGCAAGCTTTTTGCGGGGCAGGGAGCATATTCCGTTACCGTGGCCTATCAGATTGGGATCCATACCTATCAAGGGAAAGAGGATCTCCAGATTTTGATGAAATCTTACCAATAAGAAGGAGGCAGTAACGTGCCAGAACATCGGGATTGGTATAAATTGGATCTTTCCGCCATCGTATATCCGACGCTGCAGAGAAGGGATTTTTCTTCCGTATACAGGCTGTCGGTGTTACTCAAGGAGGAAGTGAACCCAGAACTTTTACAGCAGGCGTTGGACGTGACGCTCCCCAGGTTTCCGACCTATAAGGCGGCCATTAGAAGGGGGCTTTTTTGGCGTTACCTGGAACCGAATGACCGTCCAGGACCCTTTGTGCGTCCGGACGTAAAGAACCCTTGTCAGCCCATGAGCTTTTGGGCAAATAACCGTTATCTCGTGCGTGTGTACTATTATCATAACAGGATCTCCCTGGAGGCGCATCACAGTCTTGGAGACGGCACGGGGGGCATGTGTCTTTTGCATACGCTGACGGCAGAGTATTTGAGGCTAATGGGTCACGTGGAGATCAAAAACGGCGGATTTGTGCTTGACGTAAACGCAAAGCCGGATCCGGAGGAACTGGAGGACGCATACATGCGCTATGCGAATTCCAAGATCTGTCCGCCAAGACCGGGAGAGAAGACCTATCGCGTCCGCGGGACGAAGGAGCCGTTCTATACGCTGAACATCATCGACGGGATCATGTCGACGGCGGAGGTTGTCGCCGCGTCGAAAAGGTACGGCGCCAGCATTACCGAGTATTTGAATGCCGTTCTTTTATATGCGCTCCTGAAAAAACAAGAGGAAGACAGAAGGTTTCACCTGCGCCCCGTGAGGATCGCAATGCCGGTAAACCTCAGAAGGTTCTTCCCGTCAAAGACGCTGCGGAATTTTATTACCATGGTTTACCCGGGCGTCGATCCCAGACTTGGGGAGTATACGTTTGAGGAGATCGTAACGCAGGTTCACCATTACATGCGCTATTACGTAAACGATAAGTTCCTTCGCGCCGACATCACGACAAACGCACGCACGCAGAGTCACCCGCTGATCCGAATTGTGCCTTTGTTCCTAAAGGACTTTGTCGTAAGACAGTTTTATTCCAAGGTGCAGGATCATAACTCCTCGGCAGGACTGACAAACATGGGCGCGCTCTACGTGGATGAGAGCATGCGGCCTTACATTGAGCGGTTTGACATTTGCATGGGTCAGCCGTTTTCTTCCAGAACAAACTGTGCAATTATCAGTTTTCAGGACGTGCTGACGATCAATTTTGCCAGCAGCATCGTGGAGGCGGACGTGGAGCGTCATTTCTTCCGGAAGCTTGTGAAGGATGGCATTCACGTGAAGATTGAAAGCAACCGAGACATTCCGGTTGCAGAGATGATTTAGGAGGGATTAGCGATGTCCTATTGCGTAAACTGTGGCGTGGAGCTGGATGCTACCGCAAAGAATTGTCCTTTGTGTAATACGCCCGTGATCAATCCAAATGAGATAAAGACGGATAATCTGATTCCACCTTTCCCGCAGGAGAAAGCACACGTGGAGGAGGTTCAAAGGGCAGACTTTGGCTGGATGGTTTCCATGGTATGTCTGGCGACGGCCGTCACCTGCGGAATACTGAACTGGCTGGCATTTCCAAACGGATTGTGGTCCCTCGCCGTGATCGGGGCCTGCGTTGTCCTGTGGGTAATGCTGGTGCCTGCCGTGATCTATCAAAAATGGTCACCCTATCTTTACCTGTTGTTTGACGGCGCGGCGATCATTCTCTATCTGTATCTTATCGCCAGAATGCTGGATAAGTATGAATGGTTTCAGGGTCTAGGCATTCCACTGGTGCTCTGCACCATTGCCGTGATCGAATTGCTGACCTTGGCCGTTCGCAGATTCCCCAAAGGAATTCTGGTCAGGGGACTCTATTCCTTTACGGCGCTGGCAATCTTGTGCGCGGGATACGAAATCATTATTGACTTGTATCGGGACGTTCCCGTGAGCTTGAGCTGGTCCGCAGTCGTAGTGACGATCTGCGTGATCGTTGACATTGCGATCATAACCATGTTGTCCCGAAGGAGACTTCGGAATGCCGTTAGAAGGAGGTTGCATTTCTGATGGAAACAAAGCAAAGACTTCTCAGACTGATCAAACTTGCACACGGATTAGTGGAAAACACGGACATTGAAAAGCACCGCCAGTCCCAGGACCAGATCGGAGAACTCTTGGGGCGGGTAAAGGACTTGAATTATCGCGGCATGGAACTGGACGGCACGCACTGCGAGTGGGTGAGCTTAAACCGTGCGCACGTGCACAAGCAGGTCATCATGCACTGTCACGGAGGCGGGTATTCCACCGGCAGCAGTCTCTACGCAAGGACGCTGACGGCGAAGCTTGCATCCTGCACGGGCATGGAGGTGCTGAGCTTTGATTACAGGCTGGCGCCGGAGCATCCGTATCCTGCGGCGCTGGAGGATGCCATGAAGGTGTGGGATTATCTGATGCGCGTGGGGTACGGCGCCCGGGACGTGATCCTGACGGGGGATTCCGCCGGCGGTAACCTGGCCTTGGCGCTGACGCTGAAATTAAAGGAGCAGGGGAGATTTCTGCCAAGGGGGCTGGTTTTGATGTCTCCCTGGACGGATCTGACGTCCACGGGGGAATCCTTTACGTCCAAGAAGGACGTGGATCCGGTACTTAACCCTGGCTATTTGGAGCGCATGATCCATGCGTATGCGAGGGGTGAGGATCTGACTAATCCTTTTGTGTCCCCGCTGTTTGGGGATTTTAGGGGATTTCCGCCCACTTACGTGCAGGTGGGTGAAAATGAGATGCTGCTCAGCGATAGTACGCGTCTTGTGGATCGGCTAAAGGAAGCGGGCGTCGGGGCCAAATTAGACGTGTTTGAAAACATGTGGCACGTGTTCCAAATGTCTCCGTTTAAGACGGCCTATGAGGCCATGGACAAGAACGTGGCCTTCATCATAGATGATCTTATGCATTTTTAAGTTTGCCTTTTTGTGACGAAAAAAGGATTTTTGACTGCAGTGCAGAATATTATAGCTAGGGTGAGTTTTGAAAGGTTTGAGGAGGATGTTGACGAATACCGTCAGAAAGGACGATCCATGACCATCAGAGAAAACCTTGAACTGTGGGAGAAGGAGTATTTAAGCCCCTATGCATCCCTAAGCATGAATTCCAAAGGGCGGTTAAAGCCCGAAGAGCAGTGTGACATCCGCCCGGTCTTTCAGAGGGACCGTGACAGGATCATACATTGCAAGGCATTCCGGAGATTAAAGGATAAGACGCAGGTATTCTTAACGCCCGAGGGCGATCATTACAGAACGCGTCTTACGCATACCCTGGAGGTGTCCCAGAATGCGCGAACCATCGCGAAAGCATTGAAGTTGAACGAAGACCTGGTAGAAGCCATTGCACTTGGCCATGACCTGGGGCACACGCCCTTTGGACATGCCGGCGAACGCGCCCTGAACAGGGTGTGCCCTTTGGGCTTTGAGCATTCCATCCAGAGCGTGAGGACGGTTGACCGGCTGGAGAAGGACGGGCAGGGACTGAACCTGACGTACGAGGTGAGGGACGGCATCCTGAACCATCAGACAAGCGGGAATCCGCACACGCTGGAGGGCAAGGTGGTCCGTTTTTCCGATAAGATCGCGTACATTCATCACGACATGGATGACGCCGTGCGCGCAGGCATCCTGACGGAGATGGACGTGCCGGCGGAGATCCGCGCCGTGCTTGGCAACACGCCGGGACAGAGACTGGATCGCTTTATCCACGACATCGTGACAAACAGCAAGGATAAAAATGACATCGTGATGTCAGATACGGTTGCGGATGCCATGAAAAAGCTCCGGGCCTTTATGTTTGAGAGAGTCTATACGAACCCGTTGGCGAAGGCGGAGGAGAAGAAGGCAGAGGTTCTGATGGAGACGCTGTACTCTCATTTCCTTAAGAATCTGGAGGCATTGCCGGAGGAGTTCAGAAACCTGATCTCCGAAGGAGAACAAAAGGAGCAGGTGGTCTGCGATTTCGTGGGTGCCATGAGTGATCGCTACGCCATCTCGCTGTATGAATCGATCTTTATTCCGAAATCATGGCAGATATAAGAGGAGTCACATGTACTATTCGGACGAAATTGTGGAAGAAGTCAGGGCAAAAAGTGATATTGTGGCCGTTATTTCAGGATACGTGAATTTGAAGAAGAAGGGCAGTAACCATTGGGGATGCTGCCCCTTTCATAACGAAAAAACGCCGTCCTTTGCCGTCTCCGAAAACAAGCAGATGTATCACTGCTTTGGATGCGGGGAGAGCGGAAACGTGATCACTTTTTTGATGAAATATGAGAATTATTCGTTTCCGGAAGCCATCCGCGTTCTCGCGGACAGGGCAGGCGTGAAGCTGCCGGAGATCGAGTATTCCGAGGAACAAAGACAAAGGGCGGGCCGCAGGCAGAGACTTTTGGACGTGAACAAGGAAGCGGCAACGTTCTTTTATTATCAGCTCAGGAAGAATCCCCACGGCGAAGTCGGCCTGGCTTATCTGAAAAAACGTGAGCTGACGGATGAGACCATGAAGAAATTCGGGCTTGGTTTTGCGGGGAAAAACGGTACGGAGCTCGTGCAGTACCTTCGGAAGAAGGGATTTCGCGACGAAGAGATCAGGGACGCGGGCGTGGCGACGTTTTCTGAGAGAAACGGTCTTTCCAGCCAGTTTTGGAACCGCGTGATGTTTCCCATCCAGGACGTGAATCACCGCGTCATCGGCTTTGGCGGACGCGTGATGGGCGACGGCGAGCCCAAGTATCTGAATTCGCCGGAGACGGACATTTTTGACAAGAGAAGAAATCTGTACGGATTGAACTATGCGAGAACCGCGCGGGCGGGTAACGTGATCCTTTGCGAGGGTTACATGGACGTAATCGCGATGCATCAGGCAGGCTTTGGACAGGCCGTTGCATCCCTCGGAACGGCATTTACCCCTGAACAAGCACATCTTTTACACCGATATACGGATCAGGTATTGTTGGCATATGACAGCGACGGCGCCGGCGTCAAGGCGGCACTTCGCGCCATCGGGATCCTGCGGGACGAAGGGATGACTGCAAAGGTCATTAACATGAGGCCCCACAAGGATCCGGACGAGTTTATGAAGGCTCTCGGCCGCGAGGCCTTTCAGGAGCGGATAAATCAGGCGGAAAACAGTTTCTTTTATGAGATCCGCATGCTGCAGACCGGATATGACCAGAAGGACCCCGAAGAGAGAACCAAATTCCACCGGGAGATCGCTGCGAAGCTTTGTACCTTTGAGGAAGAGATCGAAAGGGAAAACTATCTGCAGGCGGTGGCTGAAAAATACGGAATTGGCGTGGACAACCTGCGCAAGCTCGTGATCAGCTATGCCGGGGCGGGAGTGAACAAGCCCGTCACGAGGCCCAAGAGCGGCGTTCAGACCAAGAATGCGGCACAGGAAGGTGCGAAGAGGGCGCAAAAGCTCTTGATCACTTGGATCGCGGATTATCCCCAAATCTATCCGAAGATCAAGCCTTACGTCACCGAGCAGGACTTCACTGAAGAGCTGTACGCCCGCGTGGCGGAGAGGATGTTTGCCGCATTGGAAAAGGGCGAAGGCAAGTTCCAACCCGCAGAGGTGATCAGTACCTTTGAGGACGAGGAGCAGCAAAAGGCGGCCGCGGAAGCGTTTTATGAGGAATTGCCGGCAATGGAGACGGTACAGGAGAAGGAACAGGCCCTGCATGACGTGATCTATGCCGTGAAAAAGAACAGCCTTGAATATTATAAGCAAAAGCAGGCGGAGCGCAACATTGAAGCCATCACCCAGGTACTTCAGGGGAAAAAGGCTCTGCTGGAGCTCTCAAAGCTGCACATAAGCTTAAATTAGCGTTTTTTACGTAAACTACAATTCGCAAGAAAAAATAGAACAGTATGGAAGGATGGAACCACAAGATGGACGAAAACACACAGGCAAAATTTGAGGAGAAAGTCAAAGAGCTGGTCAGTATGGCCAAGAAGAAAAAGAGCATTCTGGAGTACCAGGAGGTCAGCGACTTCTTTGATGGCATGACTCTCGAAGAGGAGCAGATGGAGCGGGTATTGGATACCCTGGAGCGCAACAACGTGGACGTGCTCCGCATGACGGACGTAGAGGACGACATTGATCCCGAGGAGATCATTCTCTCCGGTGAGGACGTGGACGTTGAGAACCTCGACATCTCCATTCCCGACGGCATCAGCATTGAGGATCCGGTCCGCATGTACCTGAAGGAGATCGGTAAGGTGCCCCTGCTTTCCGCTGAGGAGGAGATCGAGCTGGCGAAGAAGATGGAGGTTGGCGATCAGGATGCGAAAAAGCGTCTGGCAGAGGCAAACCTTCGTCTGGTGGTTTCCATTGCAAAGCGTTACGTGGGACGCGGAATGCTGTTCCTTGACCTAATCCAGGAAGGTAACCTTGGTCTGATCAAGGCAGTGGAAAAATTCGATTATCGCAAGGGATACAAGTTCTCTACCTACGCTACCTGGTGGATCCGTCAGGCGATCACCAGAGCCATTGCGGATCAGGCGAGAACCATCCGTATTCCCGTTCACATGGTTGAGACCATCAATAAGCTGATCCGCGTGAGCCGTCAGCTTCTTCAGGAACTGGGCCGCGAGCCGTCTCCCGAGGAAATCGCTGAGGAGATGGGCATGCCCGTGGACCGCGTGCGTGAGATTTTGAAGATCAGTCAGGAGCCCGTTTCTTTGGAGACCCCCATCGGTGAAGAGGAAGACAGCCATCTTGGCGATTTCATTCAGGATGACAACGTGCCCGTTCCCGCGGATGCCGCAGCATTCACGCTCTTAAAGGAGCAGCTGGTGGAGGTGCTTGGAACCTTGACCGAGAGAGAGCAGAAGGTTCTGCGTCTTAGATTTGGCTTGGATGACGGCCGTGCCCGCACCCTTGAGGAAGTGGGTACCGTATTCAACGTAACCCGTGAGAGAATCCGTCAGATCGAGGCGAAGGCACTCAGAAAGCTTCGGCATCCCAGCAGAAGCCGCAAGCTGAAGGATTATCTTGATTAAGCAAGGAAAACCCATATCTCTTTCAAGAAGGCTTTGGACGCTGGCGGACATGCTGTCTCCCGGCGGGAGAGTGGCTGACGTGGGCTGTGATCACGGATTTTTGGACGTGTATCTGGTCCAGGCGGGAAAGATGGACGGGGCGCTGGCCATGGACGTAAGGAAGGGGCCTTTGGCGGCGGCTGCCGCTCACGTGAAGGAAGCGGGGCTGTCGGACCGGATCGAGACCAGGCTCTCTGACGGGCTAAGCGCATTTCGCGTCGGCGAGGCGGAAAAGCTTGTCTGCGCCGGCATGGGAGGGCCTTTGATGCAAAGGATCCTCACGGACAGTCCGGAAAAGACGGAGAGCTTTCAGGAAATGATTTTACAGCCTCAGTCAGAGCTTTGTGAGTTCCGTGCATTTTTGCGGGAGAAGGGTTATAGAATAGTGGAAGAGCGGATACTCGTTGAGGACGGGAAGTACTATTTTCCGATGAAGGTCGTTATCGGAGGCGCACCAGAGGAGCCGTCGGACGAAGGCCGGAGGGAGATTTACGACCGTTATGGGAAGGGCTTGATCCTGGGAAAGGATCCGCTTCTTTTGGAGTATTTGAAGGAACAAAAACGGATCATGGAGGACATTTTGACGCAGCTTCGGGCGCAGGACGCGTCGGAGGGAAGAATGCGCCGCCTCCGGGAAGTAGAAAATGAATGGGAGCTGCTTCATAAGGCAATAGAGCTAATGGAGTAAGACTTCGGGAAGTGGGGTAGCATGTTTACTGTAAAGATTGAAGGGGATGAAATTCAGGTTCCCGAGAGAACAACCTATGAGCAACTTGTGGAGCCCTATCAGGGTAAGGATGGAAGACTGATCACCGTCATTTCCTCAGACGGAAAGATCCGCGAGTTGTTTAAGCGCGTAAATAAACCATGTGAGATCAAGTTTTTTACGTTAAAGGATGACGTTGGATATAAGACCTACGTCAGAACCGCAACCATGTTGTTTATGAAGGCAGTGTTTGACGTATATGGCTGTAAGGCGGCTGCCCAGTGCCGCATGGAATATGCCATTGGACACGGTTATTACCTTTCGGCAGAGGGAGCGTTCCCCTGTGGCGAGGAAAGTGCAAAGAAGCTGAAGGCAAGGATGCAGGAGCTGATAAGTCGTAAAATTCCCTTTATGAAAAGAACCTGCCCCATCGATGAGGCCATGGAAGTCTTTGAACGGCAGGGAATGGATGACAAGGTAAAGCTCTTCCGTTTCCGTCGCACTTCATCCGTGAATGTCTATGAATGTGACGGATACTATGATTATTTTTATGGCTACATGATGCCGAACACCAGCTACGTAAAGTGGTTTGACCTGATCCCTTATGAGAGCGGTTTTATGCTCCTTTTGCCCTCCAAATCATCGCTGGATCACGTGGAGGAGTTTGACGAGCGCAGAAAGCTCTTCGAGACGCTTCAAAAAACCGATGAATGGGGCAGACAGGTTGGGATCGAAACTGTTGGAGACCTGAACGAACGCATTTGTTCAGACACCCTCGGTGACGTAATTCTGGTTCAGGAAGCCATGCAGGAACGAAAGATTGCGGAGATCGCAAGAGACATTGTCAGCCGCGGAGACGTAAAGTTTGTCATGATCGCGGGACCTTCTTCCTCAGGAAAGACCAGTCTTTCCCACAGAATTTCCATTCAGCTCCGGACACTTGGCAAGACGCCGCACCCCATTGCCATGGACAATTATTTTGTCAACCGCGAGGATACGCCGCTGGATGAAAACGGAGATTACGATTTTGAATGTCTTGGCGCCATGGACGTTGAGAGATTTAATTCCGACATGCTTAGGCTTCTGAGCGGTGAGGCCGTGGAAATGCCTACTTTTAACTTTAAGATCGGCAAGCGGGAGTATCACGGCGACGTGATGCAGCTTGGTGAGGAGGACATCCTTGTTATCGAGGGAATCCACGGACTAAATCCCAAGATGAGCTATGCGCTTCCGGACGAAAGCAAATACAAGATTTACGTCAGCGCACTGACTTCCATCAACGTGGATGCGCATAACCGCATTGCCACGACGGACGGGAGACTCCTTAGAAGAATGGTCCGTGATGCCAGAACCCGCGGTTCTGACGCTAAGCGCACCATTCAGATGTGGAATAACGTCCGCAAGGGAGAAGAGAACAACATCTTCCCGTTCCAGGAGGAAGCGGATGCCATGTTCAATTCCACGCTGATTTATGAGCTTGCGGTGCTCAAACAATATGCGGAGCCGCTACTTTTCCAAGTGGCAAAGAACACGCCAGAATACTATGAGGCGAAGAGACTGTTGAAATTCCTGGATTATTTCCTGAACGTCAGCAGCGAGAACCTGCCGAACAATTCCATCTGCAGAGAGTTTGTCGGAGGGAGCTGTTTCAAGGTCTGACCGGCGCTGAAAGGAATTTTTCCTTGCGTACTTTGGCAGAACATATTATAATGACATTTGGCGTAAGCAGGACAGGCGATCGCGGCCATGCGAAAGCATGGGTGAGGAAAGTCCGGGCTTCATAGGGCAGGATGCCGGATAACGTCCGGTGGAGGTGACTCCCAGGCCAGTGCAACAGAGATATAC
>JAEEGL015355079.1_pt1 | contig 41555 bp, 35 predicted proteins | sample 9134231 | NCBI WGS metagenome assembly JAEEGL01 (sample SAMN16246548, study PRJNA631951) | gut metagenome | biome: gut microbiome; feature: rumen; material: fiber-attached | host: Bos | place: Iran: Karaj | collected 2018-10
TCTTGAGAAGCTTATTGTGGACGGACGTATCCATCCCGCAAGAATTGAGGAGATGGTTGAAAAAGCGCAGAAAGAAGTTGCTGCTAAGATCAAAGAAGAAGGTGAGAATGCTGCTATAGAAGCAGGTGTTCACGGACTTCATCCTGAAGTTATCAAGATTTTAGGACGTATGAAGTTCAGAACAAGTTATGGACAGAATTGTCTTAAGCATTCTGTAGAGGTAGCTCAGCTTTGTGGACTTCTTGCATCAGAGCTTGGTCTCGATGTTAGAGTAGCAAAGAGAGCCGGACTTTTACATGATATCGGTAAAGCTGTTGACCATGAACTTGAGGGTTCACACATTCAGCTTGGTGTAGATATCTGTAAGAAGTACAAGGAATCTCAGATTGTAATCAATGCGGTTGAGGCACATCACGGAGATGTTGAACCTCAGTCACTTATAGCAGTTCTTGTTCAGGCTGCAGACACTATTTCTTCTGCAAGACCTGGAGCTCGTAGAGAGACACTTGAAACTTACACATCTAGATTAAAAGAACTCGAGGATATTACTAATAGCTTTAAGGGTGTTGATCACTCATTTGCTATTCAGGCTGGTCGTGAAGTCAGAGTAATGGTAGTTCCTGAGCAGGTTTCAGATGCAGATATGGTTCTTATGGCTCATGATATTGCCAAGAAGATCGAGGACGAGATGGAATATCCCGGACAGATCAAGGTTAATATCATTAGAGAGAGCAGAGCAACTGATTTTGCAAAGTAAAAAATTAAGAGGTAATCCCTATGGATTGCCTCTTTTTTAATGCGTATTATTTTATTTCTGATACAGCTTTTTAGCTACAAAGCTCTGCATGGATTTAAGAATGAAGCTAAGCGCAGCAGTTAAAAGTATCTCCTCCACAAAAAGGATTAGAACCTGCACATTTCCAAAAGCGGTATTTATTCCCTGCTTTGTGAGATGAAGAATTACTGCGTGATGGATGAGGAAATACTCATAGCTATATGCGCAGATTATACCAACTATTTTCATTGGTTTAGAAGCTTTGGCAAATACATTTTCAAGTCCTGCAAACAAAATGAATATGGCAAGGCACTGCAATGGTATCTGGAAGCTGTTTATTCCAGGAAGTGTAACAGGGCATGCCGCAAAAAAGATATTAACTAAAATCCCCAGGAACAGGGTCCACTTTGGCAATTTGTCGATAATAGTAGCCAGGAACATTCCAAGAATAAAATCATAAATCTTTAGAGCTAAATTGGTGTACATTGGGACCTTACTAATATAGCCCAGCTTATCGTAAAAGATGCAGATCAGGATAAAGTATACCGTAGCAATCGCCATAGTTACGTATCTGTTTTTATTCATTGCCTTTCTAAGAAGCGGATAAAGAATATAGATAATAATAAGGCAACCAAGAAACCATTCTCCAATACCAATCGAACAGGTGGCAATTCCAAAGCTGTCTGCGTAGCCGTCCATTCCAAGGATGGTATAAAGAAAGCTCCATGGCTTTAATTCTTTTCCGGCGAAGGGATTATTAAGTGAAATATTACCGGTGATTAGTAAGAAGGCAAAGTAGCACAGGTATACGATGTAGAAAGGAACAAGTATCTTGATAAATCTTTTCTTGTAAAATGATTTGATACTAAACGCTCCTGATTTGGAAGTGTTAGATTCGGAGAGCATAAGTCCAGCACCTGATAGCATGAAGAAAAGACACACGCCAACCTTGGCTATATGCATGTTTGCATTTTCGAAAAGGAAGCGAATACTGTCCAGTTGCCTGATTCCGTACAGGTACAGAGTGAACACCATGTGATAGAATACGATGGCAATCATTGATAATGCTCGTAGAACATTCATAAAATCATATCTTTTTTGCATTGATTTCCCCAACTTAAGCATAGTTTTATAGTATAATAATATAACAAACTTTCTTTGATGCTTGCAAAAAATGGTTGTATACAATACAATCATAAAGTGGGGATGCAAAAATTACAATAAAAGGAGAAGTGGTATGCACGAGTCGGGTGAAGATTATATCGAGACCATATATCTTTTAAAGAAGAGAAAAGGTATGGTACGTTCTATAGATGTTGCTAATGAGCTTAATTTTTCAAGACCTAGTGTTTCCAGAGCAGTGGGACTTCTTAAGGAGGACGGACTTATTACCGTTGAGCCTGATGGCGAGCTTGTTCTTACAGAGCTTGGCCTTAAGACTGCCAAGGCAGTATATGAAAAGCACACAAATCTTACGAAGTTCCTTATGATGACAACTGGTGTCAATGAAGAAATCGCAGAAAACGACGCCTGCAGGATTGAGCACATCATCAGTCCTGAGACTTTTAGAGGAATAAAGAGATATATAAAAGAGCATAAGCAGCAGTAAGTTGTAGGAGCCATGACCCTCGGTTTGTATAAATCGAGGGTTTTTCTATGTTTGGGGGCTAGGCTATTACAAATTCGAATATTTGACTTGGTGTGATAAACTTAATATGCGAACTTATGCGATTTTTTTTAGTTTAATGACATAGGAGTTTTGATATGTTACCAGAACTTTTCTGTGAGAGAATGAAAAGGATGCTGTCAGAAGATGAGTATGACAGCTTTATAGAGAGCTTTTCAGATGACAGCTTTAGATATCATGCACTTAGGATAAATGGACTTAAGGCAGATGAGGACTTTAAGGATAAGATAGATGGAATTTTAGAAGCTGTGCCTTGGGAAGAAAGCGGCTTTTATTATGGAGACGATGCCGAGCCTGGAAAGAGTCCATTTCATGAGGCTGGGCTTTACTACATTCAGGAGCCCTCTGCAATGGCACCGGTGCATTTCCTTGATCCAAAGCCTGGAGAAAAGATACTGGACCTCTGTGCAGCACCGGGGGGAAAGTCCACACAGATTGCCTGCAGAATGAAGGGTGAGGGTATTCTTGTTACCAACGAGATAAACAGGGACAGAGCCAGAATCCTTTCGCTTAATATTGAGAGGCTTGGAATAAGCAATGCCCTTGTATTAAACGAGGATTCAGGGCATTTATCTGAGGTATTTGAAGGATATTTTGACAAGATATTGGTTGATGCGCCCTGCTCTGGAGAAGGAATGTTCAGAAAAAATGACAACGCCTGCGACGAGTGGAGCCCTGAAAATGTGAAGCTTTGCAGTGAAAGGCAGGAAGAGATACTTTCAAATGCAGCTAAAATGCTTCTTCCTGGTGGAAGGCTTGTTTATTCAACCTGCACTTTTGCACCGGCTGAAAATGAGGAGTCAATACTTTCGTTCCTTGCAAGACATAGTGATTTTCATGTGGAATGCGCAACACTCATAGGTGGCATGGAGCATGGCAAAAAGGAATATGTTTCAGAGGAACTTATTAATTCGCTCATAAATGAAGGCATTAGTAAAGATAGAATTGATGATTGTCTTCTAGAGGTTAATGATTCAGTAAGGCTATGGCCTAACAAGCTAAAGGGCGAAGGACATTTTTTATGTGTTCTTAAAAGGGACGGAGAAAAGCCCGTAAACGACCTTGATAAGTATGTTCCCGGCGGAAGAAATATTCCCGCCAAAAAAGAGATAGTTAAGATATTTGAAGAATTTGCCAAGGATACTCTTGTGTTTGAGGATGCAGATAAAAAGCTTCTTAAATCAGGAAGAAGCCTTGCAGGAAATACTTTTATGTTCGGAGATCAGCTTTATCTATCTGACGAGAAGATGCCTTCAATCAAAGGTCTTAAGGTTATGCGTCCGGGACTTCATCTTGGCACCATCAAAAAGGACAGATTTGAGCCCTCACATGCGCTTTTTCTTTTCCTGAAAAAGCAGGATGTGGTGAATACAATTGATTTTGCCAGTCAGTCCGATGACATAAGACAGTACATAAATGGACAGACCCTTCGTGGCACTTTGGATGATAAAATGAAGGGATGGGTACTTGTGACCTGTGATGGCTACAGTATCGGCTTTGGAAAGGCTGCCGGAGGAATGCTTAAAAACCATTATCCAAAGGGGCTTAGAATAAATTACTGATTTGAGGAGTAACTGTGAAAAAACTACTTGTTTTTCTAAAGGATTACAAAAAAGAAACTATATTGGGACCTCTTTTTAAGCTGCTTGAGGCCTCATTTGAACTTATGGTGCCCCTTGTTATTGCAGCAATGATCGATAAGGGAATTGCGATGGGGGATAAGGGCTATATCACGAAGATGTGCCTTATTCTTTTGCTGCTTTGCTTTGTGGGCTTTGTAAGTGCAGTAACAGCCCAGTTCTTTGCTGCGAAGGCTGCTGCGGGATTTGCCAAGAAGGTTAAGAAAGCTCTTTTTGAAAATATTCAAAAGCTTTCCTTTGCTGATATGGACAGCGTTGGTACATCAGCAATGATAACAAGAATGACCAGCGATATGAACCAGGTGCAGCAGGGCGTTAATATGACCATAAGGCTCCTTCTTCGTTCGCCTTTTGTTGTGTTTGGAGCAATGATCATGGCCTTCACCATTGACGTAAGACAGGCCCTTATATTTGTTGTCACCATCATTTTGCTATTCATAGTTGTTGTTTCCATAACCGCCTGGAGTATTCCAAGATATGAAAAAATCCAGAGCGGGCTTGATGTTCTTCTTCGTCTTACAAGAGAAAACCACACAGGCGTAAGAGTTATCAGAGCCTTTGGCCTTGAAGAGGACGAGAAGAAAAAGTTCAACGACCATAATAATATCCTGATGAATATGCAGAAATTCGTAGGCGGCGTGACAGCTCTTATGAATCCTGTAACCTATGCAATTCTCAATCTTTCAATTGCTTATCTTATCTATAAGGGTGCTATTTATGTAAATAGTGGAGAGTTGACTCCAGGACAGATCGTGGCTTTGTACAACTACATGTCACAGATTCTTGTTGAGCTTATTAAGCTTGCCAATCTAGTGCTTACAATGACCAAGGCTATTGCCTCAGGAAACAGAGTACAGGAGCTTTTGGAACTTAAGTCATCTATGGCTGATGGCACTATTACAGAGATCAGATCAGAGGATAATGCTGATTTTGTTGTATTCGACCATGTTTCTATGCGCTACGCTTTAGACAGCGAGGACAGCTTATCCGATATTTCTTTTGCTGCTAAAAAGGGTGAGAAAATCGGTGTTATCGGTGGAACCGGTAGTGGTAAGTCTTCTCTTATCAATTTGATTCCACGTTTTTATGATGTAAGAAGCGGTAAGGTGTCAATTGGTGGAAAAGACGTTAAGGAATATAACCTTGAAGCTCTTCGCGAAAGAATTGGTATTGTTCCTCAGAAGGCAGTTCTTTTCCACGGAAGTCTTAGAGATAACATGAAGTGGGGGAAGGATGATGCCACAGATGAAGAGATTTACAAGGCTCTTGAAATTGCCCAGGCAAAAGAGGTTGTTGATGGCAAGGATGGCGGCCTTGACTTTATGGTGGCTCAGGGAGGTAAGAATTTTTCCGGCGGTCAGAAGCAGAGACTTACAATTGCCCGAGCTCTTGTAAGAAAGCCTGATATCCTGATCCTTGATGACAGCGCATCAGCTCTTGACTATCTTACTGATAAAAAGCTTCGTGAAGCTATTGGTGCTATGGAGAATCCGCCTACGACCTTTATTGTATCCCAGAGGACGTCAGCAGTTCTTACCTGCGATAAGATTATTGTTCTTGATAACGGAGAAGTGGTTGGAATCGGAACTCATGAAGAACTCCTTGATAAGTGCGAGCTTTACAAGGAAATCTATGATTCTCAGTTTAAGAAGGAGGGAGCGGTATGAAAAAGGGAACACTTAAAAAAGTACTGAAATATGCCGGAAAATATCGCTACCTTATTTTCTTTTCAATGTTTCTTGCTATTGTGGTAGCTGTTTTATCACTGTATGTGCCGGTACTTGCCGGTAATGCAGTAGACTGTCTTATCGGAAAAGGGCAGGTTGATTTTGGTAAAGTAACAGGCATTCTTTTGAAGATGCTTGTAAGTATAGGTATTATCTCTGTTTGCCAGTGGGTCATGAATAAGGCAAATAATAAGATTACCTTCCAGGTTGTAAGAGATGTGAGAACGGAAGCCTTTGATAAGCTTCAAAAGCTCCCATTTGAGTACCTTGACAGCAAGCAGACAGGAGAAATCGTAAGCAGGATTATCTCTGATGTTGACCTGTTTTCAGATGGCCTTCTAATGGGCTTTACACAGCTCTTTACCGGAGTTGTGACTATTGTTGGAACGCTGCTTTTCATGTTCTACCTTAATTTCAAGATTGCAATCGTGGTTGTGGTGCTTACTCCATTGTCACTTTTTGTGGCAAGGTTCATTGCATCCAGATCCTTCAGGCTCTTTAAGGAACAGAGCCAGGCCAGGGCTGATCAGACATCATTTGTGGATGAGATGATCGGTAATCTCTCTGTAGTTAAGGCTTTTGCCCATGAAGATGAGAACATGGAATTATTTAATGATATAAATGAAAGACTTGAAAAGACAAGCGTAAAAGCTACATTTATCTCATCCCTTACAAATCCAAGTACCAGATTTATCAACAACATTGTATATGCTGCGGTTGCTCTGTTTGGCGCATTTTCCTGCGTGGCAGGAACCATGACTATTGGAGGACTTACAATTTTCCTTAGCTATGCAAACCAGTACACCAAGCCTTTTAACGAGATTTCTGGTGTTGTAACTGAGCTTCAGAATGCACTTGCCTGTGCAGAGCGTGTGTTTAAGCTTATTGAGGAAAAGCCTGAAATAGCTGATAAAGAAACAGCTCCAAAGGATTTTGCTGCTGAAGGAGAGATTGGCTTTAGTGATGTGGCCTTTTCCTATGACAAGAGCAAAAAGCTCATCGAAGACCTTGATCTCGATATAAAGAAAGGCCAGAGAGTTGCTATCGTTGGACCAACAGGTAGTGGTAAAACAACACTCATAAATCTTCTCATGAGATTTTATGATGTTGATAACGGAAGCATCAAGGTTGATGGCTATGACCTTAGAGACCTTAAGAGAAGTGACATCAGAAGTAATTTCGGTATGGTGCTTCAGGAGACATGGCTTCGCAACGGAACAGTTCGTGACAACATTACCCTTGGAAGAGAGGGCTTTAGTGATGATGAGATAATTACAGCTGCCAAGGCATCTCACGCTCACAGCTTTATTAAGAGACTTCCAAATGGCTATGATACAGTTATTTCTGAAAACGGCGGAAATCTCTCACAGGGTCAGAAGCAGCTTCTTTGCATCACCCGTGTAATGCTGCAGATACCGCCTATGCTGATCTTGGATGAGGCTACCTCCTCAATTGATACCAGCACAGAAATCAGAATCCAGAAGGCCTTTAACAAGATGATGAAGGGAAGAACCAGCTTTATCGTTGCCCACAGACTTTCAACCATAAGAGAAGCTGATATAATTCTTGTAATGAAGGATGGTCACGTTATCGAACAGGGCAATCACGAAGAGCTTCTTGCAAAGCAGGGATTCTATTACACATTGTATAATTCACAGTTTGCGTGAGGTTTTAACTTATCTATGTCAGAAAAAAGAAGTATTGACCGCTGCAAGGAAATTGAACGCAGCATTATAAAAAAATATAGAAAAGAAATCTGGAGTCAGTTTACCAAGGCTATTAATACTTATGAACTGATAAAGGAAGGCGATAAAATTGCTGTCTGCATTTCCGGAGGAAAGGATTCATTTCTTTTGGCAAAGCTCTTTCAGGAGCTTTCAAGGCATGGGATACACAATTTTGAAGTGGTTTATCTTGCTATGAATCCGGGATATAGTGATGAAAACTATCAGAATATCCTAAGGAACGCTGAGCTTATGCAGATTCCTCTTACTATCTTTGATTCACAGATTTTTGATATCACATACAAGATTGAAGGTTCTCCATGCTATCCATGCGCAAGAATGAGGCGTGGCGCCCTTTATAGCAAGGCTAAGGAGCTTGGCTGCAACAAGATAGCGCTGGGCCATCACTATGACGATGTGATAGAGACTATTTTGATGGGCATGATGTATGGAGGACAGATCCAGACCATGATGCCCAAGCTTCACAGCACTAATTTTGAAGGTATGGAGCTGATAAGGCCCCTTTATCTTGTGAGAGAGGAAGACATCATTCATTGGATGAATTATAATGAACTTAAATTCATAAGATGCGCCTGCAGAGTCACAGAAAGACTGGAGAGGGAAGGCAATCTTAAAAATGACAGTTCAAGCTCAAAAAGAGCTGAAACAAAGGCTCTCATAAAACAGCTACGAGAAAAAAGTCCATATATTGAGGCAAATATTTTTAAAAGTGTGGAAAATGTACACCTTAATGCGTTAATATGTTATAAAGACAAGGAGGGTAACAGACACCACTTCCTTGATAACTATGATACAGATAATTGATGAGCAGGTTAGTATAGTACCTGCGCCAAATAGAAAGAGAATAAAATGGACAAACAAAACAGACCAGTTATTGTAATGGGGCATAAGAACCCTGATACTGATTCAATTTGCGCGGCTATCACTTATGCAAATTTAAAAAGACAGATAACAGGCGGCGAATACATTGCCTGCAGAGCAGGACACCTTAATGAAGAGACACAGTTTGTGCTTTCTCATTTTGGAGTTGATGTTCCGCCTTATGTAAAGGACGTCAGAACTCAGGTTAGAGACATGGAAATCAGAACGCTTGAGGGAACAACAAGAAATCTTTCCCTTAAGAACGCTTGGGCGAAAATGAGGGATGCGGGAGTTGTTACTCTTTGTGTTACCGAAGGGGACGAGCTTACCGGTATTGTAACAACTAATGACATTGTAGAGACTTACATGGATGTTATTGATCCAAAGATTTTGTCTGAGGCAAAAACCTGCTACAAGAACATCGTTGAGACCCTTGACGGTGAGCTGATTGTAGGCGAAATAGAGGACGTTCTTCAGAAGGGAAAGGTAGTTATTGCGGCTGCTAATCCTGATATGATGGAAAATGTAATAGAAGAAGGCGACGTAGTAATCCTTGGAAACCGTTATGACATGCAGCTTTGTGCTATAGAGATGAATGCAGGCTGTATCATTGTTTGTGAGGGCGCCAATGTAGCAAGGACCATACAGACCCAGGCAAGAGAGCATGGCTGTAAGATCATTACAACACCACATGATACCTTCATTGTGGCAAGACTTATCAATCAGAGTATGCCAATTGAGCATGTCATGAAAAAGGACGGACTTGTTTCCTTCCACATGGATGATTATATCGAAGATATTCAGGAAGTTATGGCTCAGATGAGACACAGATACTTCCCGGTTCTTGATAAGGATGACCACTATATTGGTATGATCAGCCGAAGAAATTTCCTGGGTGCCAAGAAAAAGCAGCTTATCCTTGTGGATCACAATGAAAAGAATCAGGCTGTAAATGGCGCTGATGGAGCAGAAATTCTCGAGATCATTGATCACCACAGACTTCGTACCATTGAAACTGCTGGACCTGTTTTCTTTAGAAATCAGCCACTTGGTTCAACCTGTACCATTATTTATCTGATGTACAAGGAATATCAGGTTGAAATTGATAAGACTATTGCAGGACTTTTACTTGCGGCTATCCTTTCAGATACGCTTATGTTCAAGTCTCCAACCTGCACAAATATTGATAAAAAGGCTGGAGAAGAGCTTGCTCAGATCGCAGGAATAGATTATGAGACCTTCGCAAAAGAGATGTTTCATGCAGGTTCTAATCTTAGTGGTAAGTCAGCAAAGGAAATTCTTCATCAGGATTTCAAGAAGTTCACCGTAGATGATATGACCATTGGAATCGGACAGATCAATTCCATGAGCGCAGAAGAGCTTACAGAGATCAAGGAAAAGATTCAGCCTGAGCTAAAGAAGGTAGCTTCAGAGGACGGAATAGATATGCTGTTCTTCATGCTTACCAATATCATCGATGAGTCCTCAGAGGTTGTCTTTGCGGGGGCAAAGGCACAGCATACATTAAGTTCAGCATTTGGAATAAATGTAACGGGAGAAAGCGCTATTTTACCAGGGGTGGTTTCAAGAAAGAAGCAGCTTCTTCCTTCAATCGTAGAGACAATTCAGCAATAATAAAGTGATTATATAACTGTATGGGGGTATAGTTATGGATGAGCTAAGAACGAAATTGTTACACGAGATCATGGGGATTTACGGGCCTAATCAGGGCCAGAGCATCGGCGCGGTTATCATTCCGGCTTTTCTTGGAGATTTCAAGAAAGTCCTTGATAAAGCGGTGGATGCTGACGAAGTTTCTGAGGAATACATGACGGAGGATAAGAGAATCCATCTTATTCTTACCGGAAGAAAGGTCCTTGGAAGAAAAGGCACAAAATTCAGTGTTACTGATGTGACCTTCAATGACAAAGAGCTATTTGAGGGCTTTCAGCCACTTAACATCACACTTGAATAATTGTGACCATTTTGTGAAATAAAAACACGGATTGAATCATAATTTCTGCCAACAAAATTTCTCTGAAATTTGGGTTTAAAAATACTATATTTTGTGGTCTCCACAGGTTTACTAGGCTATATAGCTTTGGTATATTTGTTTGTGCACAAATATAAAAATTTTATAAACTAAGGGAGAAGGAAAAAATGGCAGACCGAGTGGACTTAATTAATCAGCTTGCTGCGTCTATGGGAGCAGGCAGTTTTGCTGCGACAAAATATGAAGAATCAAGATTTGATGCGGATACCGGAACACTTTATTGCAATGGAATGAAAATTTCAGCATCAGTTGCAGAAAAGGCAATAAAGCATTTTGAGTTACTCGAGAAAAAGTGTGATAAGAAGGACCTTGCACAGATGCAGATGGCGATGATTTACAGATGCGCTGTTGAGTCTATTAAGATGATGAAGAATCCTAAGGTTAAAGAAGTACTCAAAGCAAATGCTTTGCTTTGAATTATATAGGGGAATGACGGAATATGAAAAGCGGTGCAAATACTGATAATTTAAGTTGGGAAGCGGTAAAGGTGGAGCATCTTGTTCAGGATGAATGGATAGATTTCAGGAGATGCGATTACAAGCTTCCGAATAATGAGGTTATAGGACCTGTTTACAATTATTCAAAGCACAGCTTTTCTCTTATTGTTGCCACTGACGAAGAAGGCAGATTTATCTGTGTCAGACAGTATAGACACGGCATAGATGAGGTGACAACAGAATTTCCTGCAGGTGCTATAGAGTATAAGGACAAGAGTGACGTTCCTTATATTACCTTTGACAACATTGTGGCTTCAGAGGAAGATGCCTTTGCAGCAGCCAAAAGAGAGCTTACAGAAGAAACAGGATATGTATCTGATGAATGGAAGCACCTGCTTACATTACCAGCAAGCGCGACCTTGTCAAATAGCAGAGTTCATATCTATGCTGCAAGGAATTGCAGGAAAGAAAAGAAGCAGGAGCTTGATGAAACTGAATTTTTGTATGTGAAGCTTCTTGATGAGGAAGAGCTGCTTAATAGGATAAATGGTGGCGACTTTAAGCAGGCACTTCATGTTCTTGCGTATTATCTTTTTAAGGATAAGGCTTGAATATAGTCTTTAACTGTGATATATTAAATAAGCTGTCTGCCGGCATGTCGGAATGGCAGACGATGCAGACTCAAAATCTGTTGTGGGTAACCACGTGTGGGTTCAAGTCCCACTGCCGGCACTGCTCTTAACCGCGAGGTTAGGAGCTTTTTTTATACCTTTATTGTGCTATAATAAAAGTGTAAACGATATTACGTTTGGTGTTATCTGCGGGGATTATACATGAAACTTGTATCTGTAGACAAGCTGGAGCCGGGGCTTGTCGTATCCGAAAATATTTATACCATAGATGACAGACTTGTCCTTCCCAAGGGCACTATTCTTGATGCTAAGGATATCGAAAGAATCAAGGCTCATTCTCTGTATAATATTTTCGTTGAGGACAAGAAAAAAGCAGTTCCCATCAAGGCTCATGACAGTGACCCTGGTGTTGAACCCTCCTATAATGAAAAGCTAAGAAAGTCAGAGCAGTTCATAAAATTTAAAGAGCATATAGAGGAAAATGCCGAACGGCTTGAAGAAACCTTTAAAATGATCGTCAACGGAGTCGTTCCTCTTGACGTAGGTAAACTCACAGATCCCGTGTATCATCTTTTTGTTGAGGCTGGCGGAACTGCCGGCATCTTTGATATGCTTCACAACCTTAGGGATAACTGCGATGAAGTATATATGCATTCCCTTAATGTTTCCCTTATCAGTAATACAATAGCGAACTGGATGAGGCTGTCTGATGAAGAAATACAGTTGGTAACAGCAGGGGCGCTTCTTCATGATATAGGAAAGATGCTGGTTCCACAGGAGCTTCTTACAAAGACTACGCCGCTTGCGCATTTTGAGCAGAGCATTGTAAAGCAGCATGTGGTAAAAGGGTATGAGCTTGTGAAGGATAAGAATATCGACAAGCGCATTAAAGACTGCATTCTCATGCACCATGAGATGAGGGATGGCTCGGGTTATCCTCTTGGACTAAAGGGCAGCAAGATTGACCCATTAGCTTCTATCGTTGTTGTAGCCAATATTTACGATGATCTTACAAGTAAAAGGCTAAACAGGGACTCCTATTGCCCCTTTTATGTAATTGAGAACTTCGAAAAAGAAGGGTTATACAAATTCGATACAAACGTCATCATGACCTTCCTTTCTAATATTGTTAATACGTTTCTTGCGGACAGAGTCCTTTTAAGTACCGGACAGTCTGGAAAAATCGTGTTCATTAATCCTGATCACCTCTCAAAACCAGTGGTTAAATGCGGTGATCAGTTCATTGACTTGTCTGTTAAAAAAGAGATATCCATTATTTCGGTAGTTTGATATGTAAAAATGCACAAAATAGGGAAACGAAATTTGTAGAAAGCGTTTCTTGCAGATTTGGCGCGCATAATGGTATTATTTACTATGGAAACTGAAAAATATATTTTTAGTTTCCTTTTGAGCGTTTATGTATTTATTAGTCAGAAAAGATACTGGCAGAATGGAAGAGGTTATGACAGAAAGATCAAAGATTATTTTTGGAAACAAGATAAGTGACAAAGATTACAAGGCAGCAATAAAGGCTAAAAAAGGCTACATCAAGAAATTTGGTGATGATTCTGCAGTAGATTACAAGATAAAAGTTACAGATAACAAGGTTATCGGACCACTTCTTGGGGTTAAGAATGTGGAAGTTACGTCTGCGATATCATCTTCGGAGGGGGAGATGAATCGTGAAAAGGGAATTATTGTTGGAAATATCAGAATGGGATTTGGCCATTATCGTATCTCAATGGCTATGGCTTCATATGCAAAGCATTTAGGTTACGTTCCTTACTGGATGGACCTTAACTCATATCCTGAGACAACATGTACAAAGGTTATCGGACATCAGAACGACCTTTATTCTCTTGGCTCAAGACTTTCAAAGAACCCTATTTTTAATAAGCTCGTTTGGGAACCTACCAACTACGAGGGCTTCAGAGCACTTACATACAATGCCAAGGATCAGAAGAATGCAGAGCTTATGGCTCCTGTATACAAGAACGTTCCTAAGGATATTCCAGTAATTGCTACACACGTATGGCCTGCACAGGCAGCGCTTCATGCAGGAATGAAGCATGTTGTAAATGCGATTCCTGATAACTGGCCAATGGCCCTTCATTTATCTGAAGGCAGCGTTCATACTATTCAGTGTAAGAACGCATACATGGGATATCGTATCCTCAATGGCATGAACAAGAAAAAGGTTTGCGAGCCTATGCCACAGGACAGCCTTGTTTACACAGGTCATTACATCGATTATGAGCTTGTAAGCAATATCGATGCAGACTGTCAGGCTCGTCTTGATAGAAAGAAAAACGGCAAGGCAATGAGATTCCTTCTTACAATCGGTGGAGCAGGAGCTCAGAAGGAGATTTTTGCAGAGATTATCAAACACCTTATTCCATACATCAAGGAGAACAAAGCACTTCTCTATGTGAATGTAGGTGATTACAGAAATGTATGGGATCAGCTTCTTTCTGAGATCCCTGAGATGAAGGCTCTTTCTACAGAGCATATGGATAACTGGGAGGATACACTTGCCTTCACAAACAAGGCACTGGATCCAAGTCAGGAGATTACAGGCATACACGGCTTCTATCACAAGGATATTTTTGAAGCTGTATATACAACCAACCTTCTTATGAGAAGCTGCGATGTACTGGTTACTAAGCCAAGTGAACTTGCTTTCTATCCTGTACCAAAGCTCTTTATCAAGAGAGTAGGTAAGCACGAGATGTGGGGCGCTATCCATTCAGCAGAGATTGGTGATGGCACACTTGAGTGCAGAGATATTCCACATACAGTCCAGATGCTGGAGCAGTTCCTTAAGACACAGCTTCTTGACGAAATGTGTGAATCAATCGTTCTTAACAAGAACATGGGTATTTATGATGGGGCGAAAAAAGTGGTAGAGCTTGCAATGAAGCTGAAGGAGGGTTAATCAAAAAATGGAACAGAAGATGAGATTATCAGGAGCAGCCAAGGCTTCTTATGGACTTGGTGCTGTTGGAAAGGATATGGTATATATGCTTTCTGCATCATATGTACTGTATTATTTCCAGGATATTTTAGGAGTCAGCGCAGCTGCTATGGGTGTTATCCTTATGGCTGCCAGAGTATTTGACGCTTTCAACGACCCGATCATGGGCGCTATCGTAGCCAAGACAAAGACTAAGTGGGGAAAGTTCAGACCTTGGCTTTTAGTTGGTACAATTACCAATGCAATTGTTTTATTCTTGATGTTCTCAGCACCACCGGCACTTAACGGTGGAGGGCTTGTAGCCTATGCTGCAGTAACATATATCTTATGGGGTGTTACCTATACGATGATGGATATTCCGTATTGGTCAATGATTCCTGCTTTTACAGAGGGAGGTAAGGAAAGAGAAGGCCTTACTACTCTGGCTCGTTCTTGCGCAGGCGTTGGAAGCGCGGTAATAACTGTCATCACGGTTATGTCAGTTTCTGCTCTCGGCCATATGTTTGGCGGAGCAGGAATCTCTGACCGTGAGGTTGAGAGAATCGGTTTCTCTTACTTCTCAATTGCTATTGCTGCTTTGTTCGTTCTTTTTACAGTAATCTGCTGCATCAATGTAAAAGAAAAATCTACAGTTGATATGCAGACAGCTTCCATCAAGGAAATGTTCAGAGCCCTTATTCAGAACGATCAGGCTATGGCAGTTGTAGTTGCAATCGTTATTGTTAACTGCTCAATCTACATCACCTCAAACCTTGTTATTTACTTCTTCAAGTATGACTTTGGTGGTGCAGGCTGGAGAGGAGATTACACACTGTTCTCAACCTTTGGTGGTGCTATCCAGATTCTTGCAATGATGATTTTGTATCCATTCCTTAGAAAGTTCTTTACTTCAATCAAGATCTACTTCATCAGCATGGGAATGGCTATTTGCGGATATATTGTACTTCTTATCCTTGCATCAACATCAATGGGCAATGTTTATTTGCTCTTTATTCCTGGCTTCTTCATTTTTGCAGCCAACGGAATGCTTTCAGTTATTACAACAGTATTCCTTGCTAATACTGTTGACTATGGTGATCTTAAGAATTGCCGCCGTGATGAGTCTGTTATTTTCTCAATGCAGACCTTCGTAGTAAAGCTTGCTTCCGGCGTATCTGCTTTTATCGCAGCTATCGCACTTCAGGTGCTTTCACTTTCACAGGAAACAGAGGAAGCTGCTACAGGAATCGATTATTCACTTGGTGTTGAAGCAGCACAGAAGATGGGCCTTAGAATGACTATGACTATTGTTCCTATCATCGGCCTTATATTTGCTATCTTCTGGTTTAAAAAGAAATATATTCTTACTGATGAAAAGCTTCAGGAAATATCAGTAGAACTTGTACAAAGAAAGACTAAGGAAAACTCATGAAACAATTAAAACCAATTACTAATAAACTTTTATGGATTTTTGCGCTGGGACAGTTTGGCTGGAGCCTTCTGTCCGGCGTTGTATCAAACTGGATGGTTTACTATTACACAGGATCACCAGATGCTCAGAACCCTAATACAGGACTCTTTGCAAGTGGAATCACCCAGAATCCTATTTTATTCAAGCTTACACTTTTTGGACTTGTACTTGCTGCAGGTAGAATATTTGATGCTATAACTGATCCACTTATTGCGGGCTGGTCAGATGGCGCAAACTACAAGGGCGGCAGAAGAATACCATTTATGAGAGCTATGGCAGTACCATTTTCTCTTTGCACAATCGGACTTTTTGTATTGCCACAGACTTCCAGCATTGCAGTAAATGATGTTACATTGTTTATCCTGCTTATGGTTTTCTATCTGTTCATGACTATGTTCTGCACACCATATAATGCACTTATTGCAGAGCTTGGTGACACACAGCAGCACAGAATAAATGTATCAACCTATATTTCCTTTACATTTATTCTTGGACAGAGTATTTCTTTCCTTCTTCCAAACGTAGCAGGAGCGCTTGAGCCTTCTGTAGGACAGGTAGGATCAATCAGACTTGCAGTAGCAATCATGGCTGGTATCGCATGCCTTGCAATGCTTTTCCCTGCTTTCTACATCAAGGAAAGAGATTATATCGAGAGTAAGCCAAGTAATACAAAGCCATTTAAGTCACTTATTGAGACATTTTCAAATGTTCAGTTCAGACATTTTGTTTACAGTGACGTTATTTATTTCTTTGCACTTACTTTGTTCCAGACAGGTCTTGCCTTTTATGAGACCAAGCTAATGGAAATTCCGGATACTATGACTTTCACACTTACAGCTACAATGACTGGAATCAGTGTATGTCTGTATCCTTTCATCAACATCCTTGCCAAGAAGATAGGCAAAAAGAGCCTTATTATCATCGGCTTCTTTACATACTGCCTGGTATTTGCAATTACTTCTTTCTGCGGTGTTGGTGTTCACTGGGGATTCATTATCGCTGTGACAGCAGCTGTTCCTATGGCTATTCTTGGAATTTTGCCTCAGGCCTGTGTTGCAGACGTAGCTGAGCTTACAAGACTTCAGACAGGCGAGGACAGAAGTGGTATGTTCTTTGCTGCCAGAACCTTTGCTTTCAAGATGGGACAGGCTCTTGCCATGGTAACCTTCACATCTCTTACAGTTGCAGGAACCAAGCAGAGCTACCGTATGACAGCAATTGTTGCATTTATCACATGCTTCATCGGGGCGGTTATCTTCTTTACCTACAATGAGAAGATGATTCTTGGTAAGATTTCAGAGTTAAAAGAAAAAGAATAATATGCATTTTAGATGCACAAAAAGGCTGTGCCATAAAGGGCATAGCCTTTTCTTTTTTGCGTTTTTATTGTATCCTATATGTTGTAGAAGTCTATATTTCTTTAGCTTATTAGTGCACAACATATTGAATAGATATTTTGCTACCGGAGGTCTTCATGACTTGCAAAGATGCGGACAAGCTGATTCCTCTTTTTTTGGAGGATGATCTTGATAATCAGAAGCTATCTGACTTTTTATATCATATTGATACCTGTCCTGAGTGTAAGGAGGAGCTGACGATTCAGTTTCTTGTAAGGGAAGGTATGCAGAGGCTGGAGAGTGGTAATACCTTTAACCTAAGGCTGGAACTTGATTACCTGTTAAAGGACGCCAGAAAAAGGCTCCGATTGAGAAAAATGCTGGTTTTAATCAGCGCTACACTTGAACTACTTGTGGTGGCTATGTCGGTTGTTGCTGTGATCCTTGCCATCACTATTGGATAAAATCTTAAGAAACGTTGGGGAATTATGTCTAATACTGAATTTTCACTTAATATAACAGAATATGTAAGGGATGCTTTTTACAGTATGCCTGATTTTACAGACAGCGAGGGTAACCACCTGGGCGGAGTTTATGGCGCTTTCTTTAAGCTGATAAGCGATATCAAGGCTGGCGAATTTGAAAAGGCCATGTTTGTGCGCTCAAAAGAGGACGAGGAGAAGCTTACCCCTTCAGTACTTGCTCAGATAGAGGATTTCGAAAAGAGAATTAGGGCGCTGGCAGGTGATAAAGAGTATCTTGAAATTAGTGAGGAGGCTATTACAGCTCTTCAAAATGAGCTTTTAACCCTTTCTCCATCCGGGGAGGTCAAGGCTGCACCGCAGTTTAACTGCAAAATAAGGTCAACCTCTGATCTTAACGAAGTTGAGAAGATATTTGCAGATGCCCTTAGTTATGGTCAGAAGAAGGCTGATAACTACGTGGCTTTCTATGTTCTTTTTGATGTGGCAGCCGGAACTAAGGCGCTGGGAAAGCACAGGGACGTTCTTGGCGTATCACTTTGTTTTGATGAAAATGATGCAGTTTATATTCCAGTTGAGAACTTCATAACTGCAGATTATTTAGGTAAGAAATTGGCTACTCTTAGTGAGAAGGTTTCTCTTGTGACCTTTGATATCAAAGAGAGCTTTAAGGTATTTACACCAAACGAGTTTGCTATAAGAGACTATGGTTATGCTACAAATGTTGAGGCTAAAGGTGCAGATGAGATTATATCTTCATCAGATGAAGAATTTAAGTCTTCTCCAAGATGCTTTGACGTGCTAATTGGTGCCTACCTTAACAACCCTATTAAGAACGACTACGAGCCTTGGGATGTGGCTAAGGAATATTGCAAGCTGAATCTGGAGAAAAGAGCAGATCTTTTTGGCAAGGAATCTCTTAGAAATGCCGATGAAAAGAAGGTTTGCGACTACGCCTGTAAGGTTTCCTATGTGTGCCTTTTAGCAGCGCCTCTTATCAGAAAGCAGCTTGTAAAGAGTGGAATGGAGAATCTGTTCTACAACGTGGAGATGCCTCTTTCATACATCCTTTATTCCATGGAAAAAGAGGGCATCACAGTTAGAAGAGATGAGCTTAAGGCCTATGGCGATAAGCTTTTGGTACGTATAGAGGAGCTTGAAAAGGCTATTTACGAGGCTGCGGGCTGTGAGTTTAACATTAATTCTCCCAAGCAGCTTGGAGAGATTTTATTTGAAAAGCTTGGACTCCCTGCAGAGAAAAAGACAAAGTCTGGCTATTCTACAGCGGCAGATGTCCTTGAAAAGCTTGCTCCTGAGCACAAGATTGTGGCTGATATCCTTGAGTACAGAGGACTTGCCAAATTAAAGTCCACCTACGCAGACGGACTTGCTGAGTATATTGAGGAGGATGGCAGAATACACACCTCCTTTAACCAGACCATTACTGCGACAGGGCGAATTAGCTCAACAGAGCCAAACCTTCAGAATATTCCAATGAGGACCGAGCTTGGAAGACTCATCAGAAAGGTATTTGTTCCTAAGGATGGCTATGTGTTTGCAGATGCTGACTACTCTCAGGTAGAACTTCGAATCCTTGCGCATATGTCTGATGACAAGGAGCTTATCAGCGCCTATCACGAGGGCAAGGATATTCATGGAATCACTGCATCCAAGGTATTCCATGTGCCTTTTGAAGAGGTAACACCGCTCCAGAGGCGAAATGCCAAGGCGGTTAACTTTGGCATTGTTTACGGAATCAGTTCCTTTGGACTTTCTCAGGATCTTTCCATATCCATGGGCGAAGCCAAGGAGTATATGAATAAGTACTTTGAGACCTATCCTGGAGTTAAGCAGTATCAGGAAAAGGTTATAAGTGACGCCAAGGAAAAGGGCTACAGCGTCACAATGTTCGGAAGACGCAGACCAATTCCGGAGCTTAAGGCCAGCAACTTCATGATGAGACAGTTTGGCGAAAGAGTTGCTATGAATGCGCCTATTCAGGGAACTGCCGCAGATATCATGAAGATTGCGATGATAAACGTCTTTTTTGCTCTAAAGAAAGAAAAGCTTCAGTCAAGACTAATCCTTCAGATCCACGATGAGCTTGTTATCGAGACAGCTCCAGGAGAAGAGGAGAAGGTCACAGCTCTTTTGACAAATGAGATGGAAAAGGCAGCTAGACTTAGCGTTGAGCTTGTGGCTGAGTGCCACACAGGAACTGACTGGTACGAGGCTAAGTAATAAAAGATAATATCTATGTAGTAACTGAAAATGATGCTTAGGATACGTATATGGCGATAGAAAAGGGAAAAACCAACATAATAGGGATAACCGGCGGAATCGGTGCGGGAAAAAGCACGGTTCTTGGCTATATCAAGGAGCATTATAACTGCCGGATCATTTTCTCTGATGATGTTGGAAATGAGATAAAGAAAAAGGGATATCCTGCCTATGATGCCCTTGTAGAACTTCTGGGGGAAGAGGTTCTTGGAGAAGATGGCGAAATAGACAGGGCAAAAATGGCGTCAGCTATTTTTAATAATAAAAATAAACTAAAAAATGTCAATAATATTTTGCATCCTGCAGTAAATACCTTTATTATTAATATTATAGAGAGTGAAAAAAAGGCGTGTAAGCTTGATTTCGTTTTTGTGGAAGCAGCTCTTCTCATAGAAAACGGATATGACAAGATTGCTGATGAGCTGTGGTATGTATATGCCTCAGAAGATGTGCGTAGGAAACGTCTTAAAGCCTCCAGGGGATATTCAGAGGAAAAGATAACGGACATATTCGAAAAACAGCTTGATGACGCCACTTTCAGAAAATATTGCAGTTTTGTGATTGATAATAGCGCTGATTTAGAAGAAGCGGCCAGACAGATTGACGAGAAGCTTATAGACTTTAGGTGACTTTTTTACGAGGGGTGAGAAAATGCCAAGTTTGGAACAAGCAGATCAGAAGGTTGTATTTGGACTGGATATTGGAACCAGAAGTGTTGTTGGAACTGTTGGTTACATGAGCGATGGGAAGTTTAATGTAATCGCTCAGAGTGTTGAAAAGCATCAGACCAGAGCAATGCTGGATGGACAGATTCACGATATTGGCAAGGTAGGAATGACAATCCGTATCGTGAAGGAAAATCTTGAGCAGGAGACTGATATACATCTGACGGATGTTTGTATAGCTGCGGCTGGTCGAGTTCTTAAGACTGTCAGGATTTCGTATGATTACGAGTATCCTGAGGGGCATACTATTACTGATGAAGATATCTATAACCTGGATTCTTCTGCGGTTGAGAAGGCTTATGCTGAATTCCTTGAGAAGAACAATTCGGGACTTAAGTTTTATCTTGTGGGCTATTCTGTAATGCATTATTATCTGGATGGTTATCAGATAGCCAATCTTGAAGGACATAACGCAGGAAAGGTGAGCGTAGAGCTGATTGCTACCTTCCTTCCTGATGACTGTGTGGATGGTCTTTACAAGGCCTGTGAAAGAGCGGGGCTTAATGTTGCCAATCTTACACTGGAGCCTATCGCGGCCATGATGGTTGCAATTCCTGACAAATTTAGAATGTTGAATCTTGCCCTTGTTGATGTTGGCGCAGGTACATCCGATATCTGTGTTACTGACGATGGCTCCATCACGGCTTACGGAATGCTTCCTGTTGCCGGTGATGATATTACCGAGATTATCGCAAGGAACTGCCTTGTTGATTTCAATACAGCTGATGAGATCAAGATAAGTGCCAGCCATAATGAGAAGGTTGAATACGTTGACATTATGGGCCTTAACAAGACCATAACTGCAAGTGAGATTGCCAAGGTCATTAAGCCTAAGGTTGATGAGATGGCAACCAGGGCAGTTGATGAAATCAAGAGACTTAACGGCGATAAGCCTGTTAGTGCTGTATTCGTAGTTGGCGGTGGCGGCTGCGTTCCAGGATATACTGAGGCTATTGCCAAGAATCTGGGAATACCTGAGGAACGTGTTGCCCTTAGAGGAGAGGAAGTAATGAAGGACATCAACTTCCTTAACGGCGATGATATCGTACGAGACTCACTGCTTGTTACTCCTCTTGGTATCTGTATCAGCTACTATGAAGAGGCCAATAACTTTATTTTTGTTTCCTTTAATGGAACACAGACAAAGCTTTATGATAACGGCAAGCTTCAGATTGTGGACGCTGCCATGCAGGTTGCTTTCCCTAATGAAGATCTTTTTCCGAAGAGAGGCGAAGAGCTCAAGTTTACAGTTAATGGAAAAGAACGTTCATCCAGAGGCGAGCCTGGTGAAGCTGCTGTCATTACTCTTAATGGAAAGACTGCAGATATTCATTCCAAGATCCATGCTAACGACATTATCAAGGTAACACCTTCTACAGCTGGAGCTCCCGGAAAGGCTACAATTGATTCTATTCCGGAGTTTAAGACCAAGTTTAATGTCAATGTAAACGGCAAGAGCGTAGAAGCCTCCAGATATGCAACAGTTAACGGCGAGACCCAGACAGGCTATTATGACATACAGCCCGGTGATGAAGTAAAGGTCCTTGATTATAACACCGCAGCTCAGATAGCTGAGCTTATGGATATTACCCTTACAGAAGACACGGTCATCATCGTAAATAATGAGCGCGGTGATGCCACAACTCCTGTTTATGAGAACTTTAAGGTTGAGTTCAAGGATCCTGAAGAAGCTATTATGGATTACTATGATGACTTCCCAAGTGCTGATGAAGTAGCTATTATGCAGGAAAACGAGGAAGCCTACGAAAGTGATGATGACAACGTAAAGATTGTTGAAGGCAAGGACGGACAGCTTTCCTTTGATAATCTTGAGGCATCTGAGGATAAGGAAGCATACGAACAGGAGCCGGAGCCCATACGAAATATTTTGGCTCACGATCTTCATGTAGTGGTTAATAATGACCCTACGGTGCTTCACGGCAAGGCTGATTACATCTTTGTAGATATATTCGATGCCATTGATTTTGATCTGTCAAAGCCTCAGGGCAGGGCAATTGTGACTATGCTTAATGGTTCTACACCGGATTACATGCAGCCCATCCACGAAGGAGATAAGATCGAGGTTTATTGGAAGTGATACGCTTGTGATTTACTGATAGTTTAGTGATTTACTGATAGTTTAGTGATTTACTGGACGGTCAAGACAACAAAAGCTCAGCTATTAACTAACTGAGCTTTTTTGGTGCCTTGACCTGGCTTTGGAGAAAATTGCAATTTCCGCCGCAATCAAGAGTAACGATTGAGTGCGTCCGCCATATGTCATATTTGTAGAAAAAACTCACAAATGAATGGAGATTGCAAAGGGGATTTCCCTTGACCAGATTATGCTAAGACGATACTATAAACAGGTGTATTTGTGTATACGAATTAGAAATAATAACAGGAACTGATAAGCATAACTAAGTAGCTTACAAGCACTGTTTTAGCTTATTTTATGTGGTTGGGAGTAGTTTTTAAATGAGATTTACAAGTATTGCAAGTGGTAGTAGCGGGAATTGTACCTATATAGGAAGTGACAATACCCATATTCTGATAGATGCGGGAGTCAGTAAGAAGAGGATTGAAGAGGGACTTAATCAGCTGGGGGTAACACTTTCAGATCTTAGCGCGATTTTTGTAACCCATGAGCATGTTGATCATATTGCAGCGCTCCATACGATTCTTAAGAAATATGACATTCCGATTTACGCAACAAATGGTACCATAACAGGAATAAGAAATTCAGATAAAAAGTGTGAGATGGTAGATTCCAGGTTTATTCCTGTGCAGGTAGACAAAGAAGTAGCAGTTGGTGACATGATAATCAATCCCATGACGATTTCCCATGATGCCCTGGAGCCTTGTGGCTACAGGATTTTTTGCGGGGATAAAAAGATTGGCGTGGCTACTGACCTTGGATGCTACACAGATTATACTGTGGAGAGCCTTAAGAACTGCGATGCGCTTCTTCTTGAAGCTAATCATGATGTGAGAATGCTTCAGACGGGACCTTATCCATATCAGCTCAAGAGAAGAATCCTTGGAGATACAGGACATCTTTCCAATGAAAAGAGCGGAGAGCTTCTTTGCAAGCTCCTTAATGACAAGATTCAGGGAATCTTTCTTGGGCATTTATCAAAAGAGAATAACCTTCCTGAGCTTGCTTATGAGACAGTTCGCGTAGAAATCGAGATGGGAGATAATCCATACAGCGCCAATGATTTCCCTCTTATGGTGGCGAGAAGAGCGGAGCTTTCACCGGTTTTGGAATTTTGAATAATTGATTTGACTTTTCACTAATATATTGCTAACTTTTAAGGAAATGAGTTTTTAGTTCAGATATAGACTTTTGTTTATACAGGAGGAATTATGAATAAGACTATCATCACAGTTGTTGGAAAAGACACAGTAGGCATTATCGCAAAGGTATGTACTTACCTTGCAGATTCAGGTATCAATATTCTAGATATTTCCCAGACTATAGTTAGCGGCTATTTTAATATGATGATGATCGTTGACATGGCTTCAACAAGCAAAGATTTTAACACAGTTGCTGATGACCTTGACACACTTGGTAAAGAAATCGGTGTTGTCATTAAGTGTCAGAGAGAAGAAATCTTTGACTCCATGCACAGAATATAATTGCCAAGGAGACCTGCCATGATAAACGTCACAGAAGTTGTCGAAACCAATGAAATGATTGAGAAGGAGAACCTGGATGTCAGGACTATCACACTTGGTATCAGCCTTCTCGATTGCATAAGCTCAGACCTTGCGCAGCTTAATGCAAATATATACAACAAGATCTACGATGCAGCCAAAGACCTTGTTAAGACCGGAGACCAGATTTCAAGAGAGTTTGGCATTCCGATTGTTAATAAAAGAATCTCTGTAACACCAATTGCTCTTATTGGCGGTGCTGCCTGCAAGACAAAAGAGGACTTTGCCAGCATTGCCAGAACTCTTGATAAGGTAGCAAAAGAAGTTGGTGTAAACTTCATCGGTGGCTATTCAGCCCTTGTTTCCAAGGGGATGACTGAGGCTGATAAGCTTCTTATCGAGTCAATTCCACTGGCTCTTTCTACAACAGATGTTGTATGTTCTTCAATAAATGTTGGTTCCACCAAGACCGGTATAAATATGGACGCTGTGCGCCTTATGGGCACAATTGTAAAAGAGACAGCTAAGGCTACCAAGGAAAATGATTCTCTTGGCTGTGCAAAGCTTGTTATTTTCTGTAATGCTCCTGATGATAACCCATTCATGGCTGGCGCATTCCATGGTGTAACCGAAGCTGACAAGATAATCAACGTTGGCGTATCAGGTCCAGGCGTTGTAAAAACAGCCCTTGAAAAGGTAAGAGGAGAGAACTTCGAGGTTCTCTGCGAGACCATCAAGAAGACTGCATTCAAAGTAACCCGAGTAGGTCAGCTGGTAGCTCAGGAAGCTTCAAAGAGACTTGGAGTTCCTTTTGGTATCATCGACCTTTCGCTTGCACCTACACCTGCTATTGGCGACTCAGTAGCTGATATCCTTCACGAGATCGGTGTTGAACATGCCGGTGCTCCAGGAACAACTGCAGCTCTTGCACTTCTCAACGATCAGGTTAAAAAAGGCGGTGTAATGGCATCATCTTACGTGGGCGGACTTTCAGGTGCATTCATCCCTGTAAGTGAAGATCAGGGCATGATTAACGCAGTAGAAGCAGGAGCTCTTACTCTTGAGAAACTTGAAGCCATGACCTGCGTATGCTCTGTAGGACTTGATATGATTGCAATTCCCGGTGATACCAAGGACACAACTATTGCTGGTATCATCGCAGATGAGATGGCAATCGGTATGATTAACCAAAAGACAACCGCTGTACGTCTCATTCCTGTCATCGGCAAAGGAGTAGGAGAAACTGTTGAATTCGGCGGTCTTCTTGGCTATGCGCCTATCATGCCTGTAAACCAGTTCTCCTGTGACAATTTCGTAAACCGTGGCGGCCGAATTCCAGCACCGGTGCATAGTTTCAAGAACTAAATTATCATAGCAAGATTTAACAAAATATTGCCAACGTTTGGTGAGAATTATTTCTCCCTTGGATCTAAACTAATGCTTTCTGCGCAGAAAAAAGTTTTAGATTTAAGGGAGTTTTTTGATAGCATTTGACGTAATAGTTTAACTGAAGTAACAGAATAATAGGAGTGATAATGGATTATTGTATATATTATGAGGATGATTCGATTGAAAAGGAAATAGAATCTAGAGAAAGAGGGTATAGGAATGATGTTACTGTTGCAATAGGAACAAAGGATTACTCTCTTTATATAACTGATATTATCAGATTACATCAAGATGTTGATACAGAATTTTGTGATAGTGGTTATTATTTAAATATGCCTAATACAATAATTGTAAAAGAGGTAACTAAAGAGGAAATTGAAAAAACAATACATAATTTATTTATGGAAAATTTTTTTGAAAAGTTAGGTGGCGTGGAAAGAAATAATAATATATTGTTTGATTAACGCTTGATGCTCTATCTTTACTATAAACAAAATGAAGGAGAATGGGAGATTATATGTCAGGACATGGATTTGTAAAATTGGTTTATGAGGAAAAGGAGCAATTGAAAAAAGAATATTTTGATGAAGCATCACAGTCTGTTGTAGCTGATAAAATTCGCAAACTCGTTTCTGATGGAGTTCCAAAAGAACAGATTTATGAATTGGTAGAGCTGATTCTTGCAGATGCATACTACAATTTATTACTTGGACTCGATGGAGCAGCATCATTAGGAAATCAGCAACAGGAGTATAAAATATATGATGAATCTGGTGATTTGATTAATGGATGTGGAGAAATAGAAGCTAGTGCTTATGAATGTTTTTATGAGGATTAAGTAATAGATGGGAGAGTCTTTGAAGTATTTATCTGATAAAGGAGTTAATGACGCAAAATGGAATTAACAAATGAGCAGAGAAAGTATTTTGGAATAGAATTAGTTGATCCTTCTTGGGAGCGTGTTGAGATTCCGACGAATTCGCGCTATATAGAATTGCCTGATAGGCCAACTGTATTATTTTTTGAGGGAGATGTTATTAGAAAAGTAATATGGCCTCACGAGAATGGAGGATTTACTGAAACTTCAGAAAAATTGAAGACGCAGGATAATCGTAGTATGATAGCTCCAATTTCGTTAAGAGGGAAAGCTAAAAGGCTAAATGTATCAAATTTATCGGCGTGCAAATCATATGGAACATATCTTGATTTTTCTATAAAAGATGATGGATATGCGAAAGTTAGAATTGGTAACTATGATACGCAGAAAACATATTATAGCACAAGTCGCTGCGGTACACTTATTAAAGCAGATGAATTCATAGAGAAATGGATATCTGAAACAACAGAACGGGATTTAGCAGATTTAGAAGTATTTAATTCAGAAAAAAGAAAGCATTGTAAATATAAAGAAGGCGATTTCTTTAGATTCAAATATGATCGAAGACATTATGGCTATGGAAGAATATTGATGGATGTCCAGAAATGGATCAAAGATGGTGGTGAATTTTGGGATATTCTAATGGGAAAAGCACTATGTGTATCCATTTACCATGTAGTTACAGATAATCCTGATATGACCATTGGTGAGCTTGATAAACTAAGTAGTTGTCCATCTGAATATATTATGGATAACCTTTTGTATTATGGCGATTTTGAAATAATCGGAAACAAGCCCCTTCCTGTAAACATAGACTATCCAATTATGTATGGTCGATCAATTTCTTTTCTTGATCGGGACAAGATTTGCCTATGCATTGGGAAAATGTATAAGGAACTCCCGCTTGAGGGACATGTGAATCCTAAAGATACATATATGAATAATGGAATAGGTTTTGAACTTGATGTAAATATGGAAATTGTAAATGCATGTATTGAGGCAGGGTCTAATGCTCCATATTGGGAGTACAATAGCGCCTTTAAATATAAACGCGATCTTCGCAATCCAGCATATAAAATGGAATACGAGGAAGTTAAGAAACTATTTTTATGAAGTGGTAATGTGGATTCTAGTGGATTATGAATGTATGTTACGCAATGTTGGTGTGGAATTGATTTTTGTATAGGCTGAGATAACAGAGGAGAAGATATAATGGATAAGATAATTGAGGAATATATCACCAATGTTCAAATGATTAGGATGTCATTAGATGAATTAGGTGATAATAAAAAGGTCAGGCAGACTAATAAAATTGGTGCAAAAATAATTAAGATAGTAGAAATGATTGAAGAAGCAGACGCAGATACTAAAAAGCAGTTCATTGATTTGATGGATTCCGAAGATGAAGATTTGAAAAGCAGGGTTGCACATCATATCCTCGAAAGAATGCATGTTGATAAATCTATTCGACTTAAAGCTCTAAGTATTATCAAAGAGAAAATCGAAAACACTCAAGATCCTACAGACAGAATGGGAAATCAAATATGGCTTAAAGATTACTATAGGAATCATCCAGAGGATCAGGAATAGTTTTTTTAATTTCAATTGAAAAGGAGATATTTTTTAATGACTAATGATGAAAAAGACATTTTGGCTAAGAAGCTACTTGAGATAGCTAAAAGAGAAATAAGGATTGATTACAGCACTTCTGATGAAGAAATTGAGTGTGGAGAAAGCAAAATAGGCGGTAAACCTGATTTACCTACTGATTTTGATTGGCCGTATTATTCAGGTAATATCGATGGAAATGGCGAAAACAAGAATAGACCACTTTCTTTTTTGGCGCAGATTAATCTAAAAGATGTTGTTGAATATGATAAGAAAGGACTATTGCCAAAGGACGGATTACTGAGTTTCTTTTATGAACTTGAAACTATGACATGGGGATTTGACCCTGCTGATCTTGGCTCTGCAAAAGTCTTTTATTTTTCTGGAAATGAAGAACTGAATACGACAGAATTTCCAGATGACATGGAAGATGAATATAAACTACCAGAGCTTCATGTTGATTTTAGTGACAATATTAGTTTTCCAAGTTATGAAGAATTACTTTTAGATGAAAAGCCTGAATGGGATGATTATGACGAATACGTTTCTGATGCAGGATACGATGAAGATGACATGGGAGAACGCACTAAGATGCTGGGATATCCCGATTTGATTCAGAATCCTATGCAGGAGCAGTGCGAAGCTGTGAATAGGGGATATAGAGTAGGTAGTTCTGAAGATTATTCTATAATTCCGGAAGACGTCAAAGCAAGTATCAAGGAAAATGCAGATGAATGGATACTCCTTTTCCAGATGGGAACAATTGAAGAAGATGATTTTGAATTGATGTTTGGAGATTGCGGACATATTTATTTCTGGATTAGGAAGTCAGACTTGTTAGAAAAGAATTTCAGTAATGTATGGCTAGTTTTGCAATGTTAATTATGAACTAAAAAACACATTCACCCCTTGCCAAATGGCAAGGGGTGTTGTATTATCTAACTGTACTAATAATGTTAGTACAGTTAAGACGAATGTAATACACCATGGTCAGTCAGATAATTCGTAACTGCAGATGTTACAGAGATTGTGGGGCTAATATGAAACTAATTGATTATCAGGACAGCAGGCCAATTTACGAACAGATTGTGGAGAACTTCAAGCTCCAGATGTACAAGGGGATACTTCAGGCGGATGATCAGATGCCGTCGGTAAGGAGCCTGGCAATTGAATTATCTACCAATCCTAATACTGTTCAGAAGGCCTACGCAGAATTGGAGCGGCAGGGATTTATTTACACCGTCAAGGGCAAGGGAAACTTTGTGAAGGGGAACACGTCCCTGATGGATGCCAAGAAGAATGAACTGATAGAGGCTATTATCAGTTTATTCAAGGAGGCGGAAGAAATAGGAATTCCGCTAGATGATATCGTACAAGAAATAAAGCAAAGACTTGGTAAGGCTTGCAAGGCCGTAAGCAAGGAGGAGAAAACAAGGGGAGGTATGGCATGATTGAATTACTGGAACTGGAAAAATCATTCGATGATATCAAGGCTGTCAATCGTGTTTCACTTTCAATTCGTGATGGGGAAGTGTTTGGACTGGTTGGAACAAACGGAGCAGGAAAGAGTACGCTGCTTCGTACTATTGCCGGAGTAATAAAGCCTGACAAGGGTATCGTATGTGTGGACAACAGACCAATCTATGATAACCCTGAGGTTAAGAAGGATATCTTTTTCATAGCTGATGATCAGTATTTCCTTCCTAACAGCACACCGCAGGAGATGGCTGATTACTATGATACGGTATACGACAACTTTGATAAGCTTCGTTTCCACAAGCTCTGTAGTGGCTTTGGACTTGATGTAAACAGGAGAATATCTACTTTTTCTAAGGGAATGAAGAAGCAGGTTTCCATTCTACTTGGCATATGCGCAGGAACTAAATACATTCTCTGCGATGAGACCTTTGATGGACTTGATCCTGTTGTAAGACAGGGAGTAAAGAGCATGTTTGCTGCTGAGATGGCAGATAGAGGGCTTACTCCGGTGATTGCTTCTCATAATCTTCGTGAGCTTGAAGATATCTGCGATCACATAGGTCTTCTTCATCAGGGAGGCGTTATTTTGTCAGAGGACCTTGCAGATATGAAGCTTAAGATGCAGAAGGTTCAGTGCGTATTTGGAAGTGAAGAGGATGAAAAGAAGGCTCTGGATGGCCTTAATATCCTTATTCATGAAAAGAGGGGAAGACTTCACACAATAACAATCCGTGGTGAGAGGGAAGAAATAGAGACAGCCTTTAAGAGCGGCAACCCTGTTTTCTTTGAAGTGTTACCTCTTTCTCTGGAGGAGATATTTATTAGTGAAACGGAGGTAGTTGGGTATGACATCCGCAAATTTGTCCTTGGGTGATAGAGTAAAAAATAGAACAAAGTACATAACCAGAACGCTTTGGATTTCAATTCTTGCCTTTATCGTAATGGCAATTTACTACATCTTCGGCGTTATCATGATGGTTACCAGAGCTATCAATTTTGCTAACAATCATGGTCAGTCTCTTTCGGTTTTGCAGTACGAAAAGTACAATGCCGTTACTAAGATAATGGGCTTTGAGCAGTTTGGCTTCATAATTGTAATGGTTATAGCAATGGCCTTTGCCTTTCAGGGCTTTTCGTATCTGTTTGACAGCAGAAAGATAGACTTTTACTTAAGCCAGCCAACAACAAGGGCTCAGAGACTTAAGAAAAATTATTTTGATGCGATCACAACCTTTGTTGTTATATACCTTTTTGTTGAAATAGTTGCGCTTATAGCAGCTGCAATTATGGGAGCAGTTAATAGTGTTGTACTAGTATCAGTTCTTTTGGAAACTGTGAGAACCATCATTTTCTTTTTAACTATTTACAATCTTACGGTTCTTGCGATAATGCTTAGCGGATCACTTCCAATATCTATGCTGGTTATGCTGTTTTTTATAATTATTTCCTTTGTGCTTGGCATGGAACTGATCCTGTATAAAGAGCTTTTTTACGCAACTTATTCTGCCTATAGCAAAAACATCATTGTTGCATCTCCGCTTTATGACAGAATTACAGTTATGCATTACCTTGTAAGCTTTGCTAGAAAATCACAGTACAATCTTTCTATGGAGCCTGTGAAAACAGTTCTGTCTGTAATATGGAAGAGGGAGCTGGATATTTTCGTAGTTGGCTTGGTTAGCTTTGTACTGGTCATTTTCCTTAGCAGATTTAGAAGAGCAGAGCACGCTGGCAAAACAGTGGTTTACAAGCCTTTCAGATGGTTTGTAAAGATGATTTCCTGCATTGTTATTGGTCTTGCTGCAGGATATATGGTTCATGTGATTTATTCTGATATGTGGAACAACAGGGTATTCCTTATGATGTTCGCAGTAATGATGATAGCAGTCTTTTTGTCAGGCTGTTTTATCGAAGTTATTATGGAAGGAAATATCAGGAAGTTCCTCAGTGGAAAGTGCCAGACAATAATGGCTGCCTGCGTAGTTGCGCTTACATTCTTTATCTTCAGGGGAGATCTTCTTGGGTATGACAGCTATGTCCCAAAGGCTTCCTCAGTTGAGAGCTGTGCAATCCTGGATGATGATTACTCCTTTGAATTCCGTAATTACGACGATTATGAAAATGACTTTGATTCCTCAGTTGACTGCATGTATATAACTGATGTGGACAATTTCATTAAGGTTGTTAAGCCTGGAATGGCAGAGCGCAAGGATTATTACAAAAAAATGCTTAATGGCTTCTTTGATTCATATAGAAGTGATGTTCAGGTGTTGTTCAGACTTAAAAATGGAAAGAGTGTTTACAGGACTATTACAATTCCTGCAGAGTTTGATACAACAGCTCTTGCCAAGATTGTTGATTCAGAGGAATACAAAACAGGCTATTTTAAGGTGTTCCATGATGACTCCTTAAGAGAATTCGACAAGATTGTTAAGCCATCAAGAAAAGAGGTTAAGTACGTTACATCTACTTCAAAGCTTATGAGTTCCAAGCTTCCATATGACGAGCTTAGTGATGCTTATCGCAAGGACGTTCTTAATTCATTTACATTTGAGATGGCAGAGAAGACATCGCCTATTGGCAGAATTGAATATGACGCTGATACAAGCAATGCATTTGCCAGCTTTAGCCTTAATGTTTTTGAAAATTATACGAACACAATTGAACTTTTAAAGAAATATGGTATTTATTCCGATGACAAAATTGATGTAGAATATATAGATAGTATTGTTGTTGGGAGATACTATTATGATGATGACGATTGGGATGACTCTGATGAGACTGCCAGCGAAGAATATGAGAACAATGTGAAGTATCATACTTATACTGACAAAGATCAGATACAGCAGATTCTTGATGCCTCACACTGCAGCGATTATTATAGTCGCTGGTACAACTCAAGTAAGTACGACATTTCCGATTATTCTGTAGAAATCATCACAAAGGATAAGGACTATATCTACAATAGCTTTGAAACGGGGAAGGTTCCGGGCTTCGTTATAACGGATACCGCAAAGTAAATTTTGAAAAAGTTTTGTTTCTCACGATTAAAAGAAAAAATAAATAATGGTTTCAGGATGACTTCACTTAGGAAGAAAAAGCTTATTTCCTGGCTTTTTCTTCTGCCATCCCTTTTGGGAGTGCTCTTGTTTTTCGTGGCACCCTTTGGCGTGGTTATTTATTATTCACTAATTAATAACCCAATTCAAAAGGAATTTGTGGGGCTTACCAATTATATCAATGTATGGAAAAATGCTGCGTTCCAGCAGGCTTCCAGGAATACATTGGTGTTTTCGTTTTTGGCAGTACCTTTGGCGGTGGTGTTATCCTTGTTTCTTGCCGCGGTTATGGAGTCAAGGATTCCTTTTAAGAGTTATTTCAGATCCTTCTTCCTTAGCCCTCTTATGGTACCAACGGCCTCAGTTGTTCTTATCTGGCAGGTTATGTTCCATCAAAATGGCGTAGTTAACAGCTTTTTGATGCACTTTGGAGCCTCCAAGATTGACTGGCTTAAGTCGGATAAAGCGGCAATTGTAATCATCCTTTTGTTCCTGTGGAAAAACCTGGGCTATAACATGATTCTTTTTATGTCTGCCCTTGCAAGTATACCCAAGGACCTTTTGGAGGTTGCGGCACTGGAGAATGCCAATAAGTGGCAAGTGTTCTGGATAGTTAAGGTAAGATACCTTTCTTCCACGGTTTTGTTTGTGGCTATCATGTCACTCATCAGTTCCTTCAAGGTTTTCCGAGAGGTTTACCTGATGACGGGAGATTACCCTTACGAGACGCTTTATATTTTGCAGCACTTTATGAATAATACCTTTGCATCTCTGGATTATCAGAAGCTTTCTGCTGCAGCTATCATCATGTTCATAGTAGTTACTGTGCTGGTTTACGTTTTGTATGCAATTGAGAATGTCTACGGCAAGGACATAGAGGGGTGATGGCTTATGGCAATGCAGGTTAGATACAAAAGAAAAGACAAAATTAAAAAGGAACGGGAAAACAATATCAAAACCGCGATTGTTACGTTGGCTGCTGTGTTTTTTGCAGGGATATTTCTTTTGCCAACGATACTGACAATCACTAATTCCTTTATGTCAGCGGCGGAGATAAATGCCAACTATGGTGCAATATTTGCTACCACCAAGACCGGTGGTAAGACCTTTGTTTCCAAGATGGTGAATCTTAAGTTTATTCCGGATATGGTTTCCTTTGCGCAGTATTATACGGTGCTTTTCAAAAGCCCTGAGTATCTGTTCAAGTTCTGGAATTCCATCATATATGTAGGGCCGATTGTAGTTGTTCAGCTTCTTATAGCAACGCTGGCATCCTACGGATTTGCAAGGTATTCGGGAAAGGCTAAGAATATTATATTCTTTTCCTACATAATAATGATGCTTATGCCGTATCAGGTTACGCTTGTTCCAAACTTCCTGGTGTCAAAGGCAATCGGGATTTACGGCACCAGATGGGCAATCTGGCTTCCTGGTATGTTTTCACCCTTTGCGGTATATCTTTTGACCAAGTTTATGAAGAGAATTCCTACAGAGGTCATGGAGGCGGCATCCATAGATGGAGCAAATGAATGGTACATCTTTTCAAGGGTGTGCTTCCCGCTGTGTAAGGGAGGTATTGCTTCAATAGCCATATTGGTGTTCTTTGATTATTGGAACATGGTTGAGCAGCCGCTTATTTTGCTCCCGGATCCGGACATGCATCCGCTTTCGGTTTTTCTTTCCAAAATAAATGCAGGTGAGATAAGTCTTGCCTTTGCAGTTGCAGTTATATATTTGATCCCGCCACTACTTATTTTCCTTTATGGCGAGGATTATCTGGTAGAGGGTATTTCCTACCAGGGAGGAATTAAGGGATAAATATTTTATAGGAGTAATGGGAGATGTCAGAGTTTTTTGATAATGAAAAAGATACTGAAATAGTGGCAGAGGTGGATGGAACCAGCGCTCTTAAGGTTAATCCGTCTGAGAAGAAGCCGGTAAACAGGAAGGATATGGTAAAGAATGTGGCAATTGCCTTTCTTACAATCATGCTTCTTCTTACCTTCTTTTCTAATACTATTATGAATTATTCGCTGCCACAGGTGGCAACACAGCAGATAAGCTACGGCTCCATTAGCCCTCAGATAAGAGGAAATGGCACGGTAGAGGCGGAGGACCCTTACAACGTGACTGTTAAGGAGACCAGAAAAATTTCCGGCGTTGCAGTAAAAGAGGGTGCTCATGTTGAGATAGGTGATGTCCTCTATTACCTTGAGGACAGGGAGTCTGATGAGCTTAAGACTGCGAAGAAGGAGCTTGAGGACCTTGAGCTTTCCTACGAGCAGGCGCTTTTTTCAGGAGATGTTCCTGACAGCGTTATCTCAAATGTCAGAAGTGGCAACACCAAGAGTTATGATGCATATCAGCTTAAGCTCAAGGAAGTCAAGGATACCTATGACGCAGCCAAGAAAAACTACGATAACTTAACTGATGCCAAGAGCTATCTTAGCTACTTAAAGCAGCATGATTCAAATGAGATAAATTATAATGCGGCTACACCGGGATATCAGAGTGCTCAGGCTGAGGTTGACCAGAAATACACTGAGGATCCTGAGAGAGTGTTAGAGCTTCAGAAGATTATCGATGAGGGAACCAAGGATACAACTCAGCTTGGAATTTACGACAAGCAGGTTTCACTTTCCTATGATCAGAAGATCATTCTTTTGGACAGACAGCTTGACCAGGCAAAGCTTGTACTTGAAAATGCTGAGAAGGACAAAAATGAGGCTATAACAAGTATCAAGTCTGAGATTTCTCTTTGCCAGCAGAGGGACAAGATAAAGGAAAAGAAGGAAAGGATTGCTGAGCTTGAAAAGGAGTCAGTTGGAGCTTCTGTTAAGTCTCCTGTAGCAGGTATTGTTTCTTCACTTGCCAAGGCATCCGGAGAGACTATAAGTGCAGACGAGACCCTTGCTGTAATTCAGGTTGATGGCAAGGATATGACAACAAGCTTTTCTGTTACTAACCAGCAGGCACAAAAACTTAAGGTTGGTGACAGCGCAAAGCCTCAGAATTCATGGATGTTTGATGATGACTTCAAAGCAACACTCATTTCTATGAAGAATGATAAGACAGACCCTTCAGGTAAGAAGCTTCTTACCTTCAAGCTTGAGAGTAAGGATATTACACCAGGTCAGTCAATTGCACTTGCTATCGGCGAAAGATCTGTCGATTATGATATGGTTGTTCCAAAGAGTGCTATTAAAACCGGCAACAGCGGCAAGTTTGTTCTTGCTGTAAAGAGTAAGAGCAGCCCTCTTGGCAACAGATATATTGCTACCAAGATTGATGTGACTGTTGTTGCATCAGATGATAACTTTGCTGCTATAAATGCTGCTTTAGACGGCGATGAATACGTTATTACAACATCTAATAAACCTGTAGAATCAGGCGATCAGGTGAGGCTTGCAAATAAATAATGGATTTTTTTAAGAATAAAAAAAGAAATACAATAATTATAATATTGGCACTGCTTCTTTTACTTGACCTTGTCATGGGGCTGTTATCGAGGCATTTTGCAAAGGCACTTCCTGATCAGACTGCTGCAGAAAGATGGGCTGATGAGGATGATTATGCTCAGGTTAGTCTTTTCTTTACCGAGGATCAGATGGTTGAACCTGATGGAATAAAAAGGCTTGAGTACAATCTTGTTAAAAAGATGCAGGAATACGGCCTTGTGGACGTGGATGACGAGGAAGAGAAGGCTGGTTCCAAGAAGATAGTAGATACTGTTGAGATTGGAAAAGAGGGTTCAAATAGCGAAGAAGAGCCTGCGGCAGAGGAGGAAAAGGTATACGATCTTTGCTACAGCGCACAGGGCATAACCTCCTTTTCTTTTGAAAATAAGACCTGCGAGAATATCACTACCTTTGGAGTTGCTGGCAATTTTTTTCTTTTTCATCCCCTGGAACTGGTAAATGGTTCCTATCTTGACGGCGACGATATCATGAAGGACAAGATTGTCGTTGATGAGGATCTTGCCTGGGAGCTTTTTGGCTCAAGTGATATTGTGGGACAGTGTGTTAGCCTTGGCGGCGTTAACCACTATGTTGCCGGAGTTGTAAAGAGGCAGGAAGGAAGACTTAATAAGGCAGCCGGCCTCAGTAAGAGCATGGTTTTTATGTCTTATGAAAGTCTTGCCAAGTACGGAACAATTCTTAGCGGCAAAACGGAGAGCCGTGAGATTTCTGAAGATGGTGCTTCTATGAATTTTGGAGGCATTAACTGCGTAGAAGTTGTTATGCCTAATCCTGTAGATGGAATTGCAGAAAGAGCATTAAAGGAAAGCGCCGGAGTCGAAGATCTTTATATCAGGACTGTGGACAATACAAATAGATTTTCTTTTTTCTCTATGATGGGTGTTATAGGTGATTTTGCAAAAAGAAGTATGTGGGATAAGCCAATTTTTTACCCTTACTGGGAGAATGTTGCAAGAGGCTGGGAGGATATTATTTCTATTCTGGCTCTCATCAGAGCTATGAGTGTTGTGCTGATATTCATAATTGTTTCTGTTTGTGTTGTATATTTGTACAGGAATAAAACCTGGACTGTTCGCGGTATTGTGAATTATCTTGCTGATAAGAAATACGATTTTGAATCAAAGAGACAGGCAAAGAAAGCAAAATGAGGAGGATGTTATGAAAAAGAGAATATTATCTGTTTTAATTGCTGCTTGCCTTGTGACCACTCTTTTTACCGGCTGTGGAAAGGGTAAAAACAAGGAAGAGAGCATAGTCGATCAGACATCTAAGATTGATAAGGAACATGTCTTTAAAGTTGAGCAGCTTAAGATTGAAGGCGTTGAAGCCAATATGATCAATAGTGTTTTTGTTCATGAGGACAGAGTTTACGCAGCGCCTTTTGCTCCTGACGGAGAGAAGGAGATTAAGGTCTATAGCTTTAAGTCTGACGGATCAGATGTAAAGACGATTTCTATTCCTTGCGAAGTTAATTGCAATTTTGCAAACTGGAGTATGGATAAAGATGGAAATATCTATGCAATAAAGACTGTCTATAATTATGGCGACGCAGGGGATGGAGAAGTTTCTACTTTTGAGTATAGCTCTTTTGATGGAGAGGAGTCTTTATCTGCAAATGACGAGACGGATGAGGTGACTGGAGATGCTTCTGATGAAGTTAAAGAACAGGGGAATGAAAGTACTTCTGATGAAGTGACAGAGAATGTAACTGAAGGCGTTTCAGAAGAGAATTCAGGTGATTCTACTTCGGAGGATGTTCTGGAAACAACTGAGTATGTTGACAGCGACGACGAAGAGATTATTTATCTGCTCAAATGTGATAACAACGGTAAAGTTCTTTCACAGGTAGATCTTACCAAGGAATGTAAGAATGAAGATGGTTATGTTTCTATAGTAAACAGCTTCTTTGTAACGGATGATGGAAAGCCTGTTTTCTCTACTGATTATGGTATTGCAACCTATGATGAGAATTCAGGTGTTAAATATATAGTTGATAACAAAGCTAAAGGCCAGACTATCTATTATAACTTATTTAAGGGTGCTTCTGATAAGTTCTTTGTCAACTACTACGATGATAATGGAATTAATTTCTGTAGCTTCGATCCTTCAAAGGGAACTATTGGAGAAGCATCTTCTTCTGTTCAAAGTAGTTTCGGTGGTTATGCCTTTTTTGGCGGCAATGGCTATGACTTGTACTTTGCAGACGGAAGTAGTATTTATGGCTATGAGCTCAAAAACGATAGTAAGACCAAAATTGTAGATATGATTGATTCAGATTATCCAAGCACTGATTCAATGGGGAATTCTGTTGCAATCAGTGATACGGAGTTTGTATGTTGCATACCTGACTCTGAATACAATTATAATTTTTATAGAATGACAAAGATTCCAAGCAATGAGGTAAAGGACAAGCAGATTATTACTATTGCCGGCTATTACATTGACCATGATGTAAGAAAGCTTGCCCAGGAGTTTAACAATACCAATGATGCTTACAAGATAAAGTTTATTGAATATAACTCTTTTAACACAGAGGATAACTACGAGGCTGGCGCTGAGAAATTTAATATGGATATTGTTTCAGGTAATGTGCCTGATATCATAATCATCGGCGATAATATGCCTGTGGAGAGCTATGCAAACAAGGGATTGTTCCTTGATTTGACCAGCTATTTTCAAAATGATCCTGATCTTGCTGGTACTGAGTTTTTAACAAACATCATGGACAGTGTTAAAACCAATGACAAGCAGTATATGATAATACCAAGCTTTGAGATTGGTACAATGCTTGTAAAATCAAAGTTTGCTGATGGAAGAAATTCTCTTTCCTTTAAGGACTGCGATGAACTTATTGAAAAGACCGGTGCTCCAAAAGATAAAGCGTTTGGTTATTCTACCAGGGAGTATTTCCTTGAAGGTGGACTGGAGTATTCCGGAACTTCTTATATAGATTGGGAAAACAGGAAATGCTATTTTAACTCAGATGCATTTATAAATTTCATCGAGTATTCAAGCAGATTTCCTGAGGAAATGCCTGATTCATATTGGGAGGACTACAAAGAAACCTCTTATATGGAAGATGAGTCATTGTTTCAGGTATACAGACTTGCAGGTTTCTCTGATTATGCATATTGCAAGTATATTACCTTTGGAGCAGATATCTCTATGGTGGGCTATCCGAATGATGTTGGAGAAAACAATTCTATTATTTATCCAACTATGAGAATGGCCATTAGTTCGCAGAGTAAGCATAAGGATGTAGCTTTTGACTTTGTGAAGAAATTCCTTTCTGAGGAATATCAGGATGAAATAACTTATGGCTTCCCGGTTAGAAAGAGCAGCTTTGATAAAGCAGCAGCAAAATCCATGGAGAGACCGTACTACATGGATGATGGCAAGAAGGTTGAATACGATCAGACCTACTTTGTTGGAAGCACAGAGGTTGTTTGCAAGCCGCTTACAAAGGAAGAGGTTCAGCTCATAACAGACTTTATTAAAGGATTGGACAAGGTATTTAGTAACAACCAGGGCGTATTTAATATCATTAAGGAAGAAGTTTCTGCTTATTATAGCGGACAGAAGACATCTCAGGAGGTTGCAGACATTATACAATCAAGATTATCAATTTACGTAAATGAGAATAGTTAATCATTACAAAAAAATTACTTAAATTTCACGAAAATAGTGCACAATTTACAATTATTAAAAATGTATAAACTGCCTAAAATAGCGAAAATACACTAAAAAAGCAATAAATGACATATCAGTAGCAATAACTGATATGTCATTTATTACATTAATTGTTAAAATTTACTTACTCGAGTAGAACGTAAACGTTTAAGGTGCCTTGAAAACTAAATAATGTGGATGATTGTATAAAACTATAGGGGGTTTTATCGTATGAAGAAGGCATTAGCAAAGTTTATATGCGGTTTGCTGGTAGCATCATCTATTGCAGCATGTAGTAGCGTAACAACACTTGCAGCTGGGACAACTACAGTTAATCCTTATGTGACAGTGGAGGCTGAGTCAGGCAAGGTTGTAAATGCGCAGGTTAAGACTGAGAACGGTGTTACATTTGTTTCTCCAGTCAAGTCAGGCAGTCTTCTCGTAGCTGAGAATGTAGAGTTTAGTGGTTCAGCTGCTTTTGGAATTACATTTAGAACAACAGAACCTTCTATTTTAGAGATCAGAGCAAATGGTATTGGCGGCGAGAAGCTTGCTTCACTTAAGCTTGCTAATACTAACGGTGAGTTTGTGACAAAGTATTTCACATTCGCTGATGTAACATCTACAGCTGATGTTTATTTTGTTGGAAAGCTCGGCGAAATAGATGTTGATTCCTGGAAAGTCCTTAAGGCTCCAGAAAAGCCAAATCCAACCGTTACTACAGTTAATCCTTATGTGACAGTTGAAGCTGAGTCTGCATCTAAGATAGATGGACTGGATATTAAGACAGATGGCGGTGTTACATATGTTGAGAGACTAAGACGTAAGAAGACACTTGCATATGAGAACGTAAGCTTTAATGGATCTGAGAAGATCGGTCTTACCTACAGATCAGATTCTTCTTTTGTCCTTGAGATTCATGATGGCGCTTATAACGGACCTCGTCTTGCTTTCCTTAACATGGTTCCTACAGATAATGAATGGGTAACAAATTATTACAATTTCCCGGAACTTGAAGGCGAGCATGATATTTACTTTGTTGCAATGCACAGCGTAATAGATCTTGATTCCTGGATTATTACAGGTGGCGTTGCTCCAGAGCCAGAACCTGAGCCAGAGCCAGAGCCAGAGCCTGAGCCAGAGCCAGAACCAATTGTAGATCCAGAGCCTACAACAGTTAATCCTTACGAGACAGTTGAGGCAGAGGACGGAACTCTTGTAAGAGTAGGAGTTGGCACAGACGGAGATGTTAAGTATGCAGCTTCATTACAGTCAGGCAGCTTCGTAGCTACAAAGAATGTTAAATTTGAAGGCTCAAAGGCCCTCGGATTTACTTACAGATCAAATTCTGTTGCAATTGTTGAAGTAAGAGATCAGAAGTTCACAGGTGAGCTTCTTGCAACACTCAGACTTAATAATACTAACGGTGAGTTTAAGACACAGTATTTCCAGTTCCCTGATCTTGAGGGTACACATGATCTGTTCTTTGTTGGAAAGCTTGGAGAAGTAGACTTTGATTCCTGGATTGCA